>Ga0316197_10000145_pt1 | contig 52708 bp, 42 predicted proteins | sample OudBiesiAoxic_MG_FD_204939 | JGI IMG/M metagenome (GOLD analysis project Ga0316197, IMG submission 204939) | Coastal sediment microbial communities from Oude Bieten Haven, Netherlands - site A oxic | ecosystem: Environmental > Aquatic > Marine > Coastal > Sediment | place: Netherlands... | reverse complement strand
ATATCGATATAGATTGATCCGGTATGTTCGGCGAGGATCTTTTCGTAAAATTCCCGGGCTTTCTCCGTCTTTCCTTCCTTTTCGTATAATCCAGCCAAGTGAAACAGGGCTTGATCTAAAGAGGGAGCGTCGGGTGTGTTCGCAACCATTTCAAAATACTCTAGAGCCGCTTGATCATTGCCGGTGGCCTCATGAGCAAGGGCGAGATCACTTAAAATAATGGAATGATAAAATGGGTTCTTTTCGAAATCCTTGAGTGATCTTTGATACAATTCAATGGCCTGATCATAGTGGCCAGCGTTGAAACAGATGTCGGCCAGAGTCTTGCGGGCAACTTTTCCACCGTTATTTCCAGAGTAATTATCTAAAATAATTTGATAATCCGCCTTAACCGCCTCATAGGCCTTTTTCTGGTCACCGGTCTTTTGCATCTGAACAGCATAGTTGCGATTGGTCTGGCTTAACAAGGTAAACGCTTTTAATTCCGATCGGTTATCAAAGTAGCGATACCAGACGATTGCCAGGACAATTCCCGTCAAGGCAATTGCGGTGTAGCCAATCTGCCGGCCGTATTTTTGGCCCCATCGAATCACTTTGCCAGAAAAAGTGATAAATTCATCGGGCTGTTTTAACTGCTTACGGTTAATTTTTCCTCTAACCATCACATCACTCCTTTTGAAGGATGAACTACCAGACCAGCGATTTGTGAATCCAGCCGGCATCCCCATCAGCATGCTGAATCCGGATCCATTTTCCCTGGCGTTTTTCTACTTTAAACGGGATGCCGCGGTCCACAATAAATATAACATCATGCTTTTCACCGGGACCCTCACGGACATTGCACTTATCCTTTTTGGTGATCACCGTGGAAATTTTTTTCACCAGCGATTTGTGAATCCAGCCGATATCATTTTCAAAATCCTTGAATTGGTACCATTTCCCGGATACGGTAGTGATATTAATCGGGTGATATTTCTCCACTTTCCATATAACTGCATGGTCGGTTCCCGGGCCGGAGCGCACATTGGCAGAGGATTTGATGACTGCCATTCGCTCGGCCAAGACATCCGTTGCCGCAAAGACTATTACAATTAAAACGAACCCACCAAGAAACAACCGGAATCCAGATTTTTTCATGTCTACCCCATTGTCCATTGATCATTTGAGACCAGCAACGCTGTTGAACCGTTTGCCCGCAAAATATTCAGTCAAACATAAACACTCGCCGGGGCGTGTCGAGCCGTCGAATACCACTCTTTTCGGCGGCTTCCAGAGCACCCCGATACGCATCTCGTGAAAGCGGAGCTGCGAGTGCCTTGATTTCATTAGACCGGCCGCAGGGCCGGTATTGGGCCATAATGTTTACATAGGTATTTTTCGAAATATCGTTGGCAATATACGCCATGATCGCTTCGGTTCCGGCCAGTCCATTTGGTAAAACAAGGTGCCGGATCAATAAACCCCGCCGGGCGACGCCCGCTTCGTTCATCACCAGGTCGCCGACCTGCCGGTGCATTTCTTTAACGGCACGCCGGGCAACGGCCGGATAATCGGGTACCCGGCAGGTCTCAGCGGCCACGTGACGATCCCAAAATTTAAAATCCGGCATATAAATGTCGATAACCCCTTCCAAAAGCCGTAAAGTGCTGACCCGGTCATACCCTCCGGTATTGTAAACCAGTGGTAGACGGAGTCCTTTATCTGCGGCAATTTCCACTGCAGCCAGAAATTGCGGTACGACGTGGGAAGGGCTCACAAAATTTATGTTGTGGCAGCCGGTGGCCTGGAGCGACAACATCATTTCGGCCAGGGCGCCAGGCGATACCGCTCGACCGCACCCCAAATGACTGATATCGAAATTTTGGCAAAAATTACATAAAAGATTGCAATGGGTAAAAAACACGGTCCCCGAACCATGGCGGCCCACCAGGGGAGCCTCTTCACCGAAATGGGGATCCCAACTAGACACCACCGCTTGTTCACCGGTTTTGCAAATTCCCACCTGACCGGCCAACCGATCCACCCGGCACTTTCGTGGGCAAAGCGTACAATCATTTAATATATCGTAAGCTTCTTGAATAATTTTTTTGAGGCGTCCGGATCGGGCGGTTTTCACATAGACAGGGTAATAATCCGCCATTTCTAAAGGCTCTCTATTAGAGATTCAGCCATATCCTAGCGGGTATGGCCGGGAATCTCATAGGTCGTGCAATTTCCACTTGAGCAAGTTCGGTTCGTCTGGCTGGCCCCTCCTGCTTTAGAACCCCCGGCATCCATGGCGTAATTGGTTGAGCTCAAAACCCGTTCAAATGATTCTGACTCGCACTTGGGGCACTGGACCGTCTTTTCATCATCCAATCCCATGATCAGAATCTCGAAGAACTCATGGCAGTTTCCACACTTAAACTCGTATATCGGCATAATATCGCTCCGTGGTACGATCGATTAATTTAAGTTCGCTACTATATTAAACTGGTCCATCTGTTAAAATCAAGCGCTCTCGAGCATCTCCCGGGCATGAGCGATGGTCTTACGGGTGATTTTTTCACCGCCCAGCATTCGTGCGATCTCCCGAACCCGCTGCTCTCGGTTGATAGGTTCAATCACCGTAACCGTACGACCGCCAGTGACTTCCTTGTCAATTCGAAAATGATGATTTCCGAACCGGGCGATCTGGGGGAGATGCGTAATGCAGACTACCTGGTGGCTTTTCGCCAGATCGGCCAGTTTTCGCCCGACCACTTCAGCCGTACCGCCGCCGATACCAGCATCCACTTCGTCAAACACGACCGTTCCCACCGATTCGTTTTCCGCCAGAATGACCTTAAGGGCCAGCACCACCCGTGACAATTCACCCCCGGAGGCGATCTCATTTAGCGGTTTAAGGACTTCACCCACATTGGGAGCAATCATTAACATGGCCTGATCGATTCCGTTCTCGGTGGCTAAGTTACCGTCGACGGTCAGGTAGGACGGTGTTTCAGGAGTTGCCGGCTGGGTGAGAAGTTCCACCTTGAACCGGGTGTTATCCATCCGCAACGACACCAGTTGCGATTCCACCTCCCGAGCCAGCCGCCGGGCCACTAGAGCCCTTTTTTTTGACAGCGCCCGGCATGACTCAGCCAGATGATGGTGCTGTTTGTTTATTTTTATTTCCAGCGCAGAGATGTTTTCAGATATATTTTCTACCTTCGCCAATTCTTTCTCGGTTGTTTCGAGATGATCCATTACCGCCGCAAGGGTGCCCCCATATTTGTGTTTTAATTTAATCAGTGTATCGAGTCGCTCTTCCACCACCTCGAGTTGCGCTTCGTCGACCTTCACAGTCGATACATACGATCGCAACGTCTCAGTCAGGTCCTCAACCGACAGCGCTGTTTCGGCGATTCTTTTGGCGCTGTTATCCAGTTGTGGGTCGATTCGACGCGCCTTTCCCAGGCACTGCTCTGCATCGGCCAGCCGTTCGATCGCGGCCCCTTCCATCCCGTACAGGGCGTCAATACTGTTGTAAATGGCCTGATGAAGCGCTTCGGCATGCTTTAACCGCTGTTTTTCTATCTCGAGCTGCTCGTCCTCGCCGGGGGTAATCCCGCTTTTTAATATTTCATCTCTCTGAAAGGCCAGCAGCCGTATATGTTCAGAGCGACCGTCCCGGATGGCAATAAGCCTATTCAACTCAGCAATCATTGGCTGGATGGTTGAATATAAATCCTTCACTTTGCTTCTGAGAGAATTCAACCCGCCGTATTGATCAAGAATTTCGAGGTGTCGTTCGTTCTTTAAAAGGATCTGGTGGGCATGTTGACCCGAAATACTGGCCAAATTTTCAACAATGGCGTTCAGGACGTTTACCGTGGCCAGACTACCGTTAATATACGTCCGATGCCGATTGTTTCTCGAGATGACCCGCCGAATAAGGAGATCATCATCGGGTGTATATCCCTGGGAACTCATGGCCGCTGCCACTGGGCTGTTTTTTCCGATACGGAATACGGCTTCGAGCTCAGCAGACTCAGCCCCGGTTCGAATCATCCCAACGGAAGCTCGGCTGCCCAGCAGCAGATTGACAGCCTGGATAACAATCGATTTACCGGCTCCGGTCTCCCCGCTTAATATCGTCAATCCGTCGCGAAACCGGATCTGCAGATCATCGATGATGGCGAAATTGCGGATGGCGAGTTCCTGGAGCATGTTATCCACCGGAAGGAAAGGATGTATTTCACGATTATCATATTTTAAAACGATATGACATAGGTGGCTATATTTGTAAAGATATCGCCCCATCTGAGATGATCGTTTCATTTGACTTTAAAACAAATTGCGATTATTTACCGTAACGAAAATTTACCAAAGGCTTATTAAAAATTGGTGGAAAATGAACCTGAATCGAAAAACCCAACCAAGCGACAACCTTGTCAATCTAATTGTTGAACCATCCCGTGCCGACATACTTAAAAAATTAGCTTTAAATTTACCCAGCATCACATTGACCCCAAGACAACTTTCCGACTTGGAACTGCTCATGAACGGATCGTTTTCCCCGCTGACGGGATTCATGAAACGATCTGATTATGAATCCGTGGTTGACCGCATGCGGCTCCAGGACGGTACACTCTGGCCGATACCGATCTGCCTGGATGTTTCCGAATCAGAGGCCGAGAAGCTTGAAATCGGACAATCCCTGGCGCTTCTTGACGCCGAGGGGTTCATGCTGGCCGTTCTGCATATCGAAGATATCTGGCCGGTAAATAAAGACCAGGAATCTGAAAAAGTCTTCGGCACCACGGACCACGCCCATCCGGCAGTGGATTATCTGTTTTCACGCACCGGCGGGTATTATATCGGCGGTCCCATTGAAGGGATTCAGGCGCCGCTGCATTTTGCCTTCCGTCGCCACCGGCATACCCCGGTCGAGATAAAACGGTTGTACCGGAAGCTGGGATGGCGGCGAATCGTCGGTTTTCAGACGCGCAATCCCCTGCATCGGACTCAATTTGAAATGACCATCAGGGCCATGGAAGAGGTCGGGGCCAATCTGCTCTTGCAACCGGTCGTTCAACGGGTACGCCCGGGTGACATCGACACGTACACCCGCATCCGTTGCTATTTGGCGGCCGCCCAGCACTATCCGCCCAATATGATGCTGTTAAGCCTTTTGCCGCTGACCATGCGTATGGCCGGTCCCCGGGAGGCTTTGCTGCACGCCATTATTCGAAAAAATTACGGCTGTACCCATTTTATTGTTGGACGCAATCATGCCGGTCCGGGCCTGGATCAGAACGGCAACGGATATTACACGACGGGTGCTGCGGCTGAGCTGGTGGAATCCCTGTCAGAAGAACTCCGTCTTGGTATCATCACCTTTGATGAAATAGTATACGACGCCAGTGAAGATGAATATCATCCTGCCAAAGACGTTAAACCCACGAACACGATTCGGAGTTTGTCCGACGACGAGTTTCATCAAATTCTTCGCCGGGGCAAGCACGTACCCGGATGGTTCACCTTTCCGGAGGTAATCGATGAACTTCGTAAAGGCTATCCGCCGCGTCACCGACAAGGTTTTACCGTCTTTTGCACGGGATTATCCGGGGCTGGTAAATCAACCATTGCCAAGGTGCTCTATGCCCGTTTCCTCGAAATGGGTGGGCGACCGGTCACCCTGCTCGACGGTGACATCGTTCGTCATAATCTGTCCAGCGAACTCGGTTTTTCCAAGGAGCACCGTGACATCAATGTCCGCCGAATCGGGTTTGTCGCCAGCGAAATCACCAAAAACCGCGGCATTGCTATTTGTGCGCCCATCGCCCCTTACGCTAACACCCGGGAACAGATCCGGGAAACCATTGAAGAATACGGCGGCTTTATTGAAGTTCATGTGAGTACCCCCTTGGATGTATGTGAAAGTCGCGATCGTAAAGGGCTGTACGCCAAGGCCCGCGCTGGTATTATAAAAGGCTTTACCGGCGTCGATGATCCTTATGAACTCCCTCGCCGGCCTGAAATCATGATCGATACCACCGATCTCACGCCTGATGAAGCCGCCCAGGAAATCCTGTTACGTCTTGAGCGGACGGGATATATCAAATAGCTCTTGATTTGACATTCTAAAACAGATTTAACCGGCACTTTGATTAGGAAAAAATAAAAATGACCAACCACCAACTCTCAACCCTTTTACCGGCAACCATTTTGGCCGCATTGGATGCCGGCCGGGCCATTCTTGAAATATATCAACATGACACGGAAATCGAATACAAGGCGGACAAATCACCGTTGACTGCTGCGGATCGAGCCAGCCATGAAATCCTGTCCCACCATTTAAAAGCCGCACCGATCAAAATCCCAATTTTAAGTGAAGAGGGAAGGGACATTCCGTTCACTGAGCGCCAGGAATGGAAAACCTTCTGGCTGGTGGACCCTCTGGACGGAACCAAGGAGTTCATCAAACATAACGGCGAATTTACCGTGAATATTGCTTTGATCCAAAACGGGTCGCCACAGCTTGGGGTGATCTATGTGCCGGTTAAGGATGCCATGTATTTTGCGGCTCTCGGCATCGGGGCATGGAAGCTCGAATCGGCCGCCGCTTTGCCTGAACAGGCCTCCCTGGATCAGATCAAGAAACAGGCCAACCGGCTTCCATTGTTTTTCGATTCAGATCTCTCCAATTCAAAGCAGCCGGTCCCGATGACTATCGTCGGCAGCCGATCGCATGTATCCGACGAATTTAAAACATTCGTTGAAAAAATGAAGCGAAAACATCGCAAGGTGGATTTTATTTCGGCCGGCAGTTCCCTGAAGTTCTGTCTGGTAGCCGAAGGCAGGGCCGACATCTACCCGCGCCTGGGCCCCACCATGGAATGGGATACGGCTGCCGGCCAGGCGGTCGTCGAACAATCCGGAGGAGTTGTGCTGGATGCCGACCGGCAAACCCCCTTGCATTATAACAAGGAAAACCTGTTAAACCCCTGGTTTATCGTGCGGGGGAAGCATTATCCTCCCCAGGAGACATCCTGATGATCGTTCCGGTCATACTTTGCGGTGGTTCCGGTACCCGGCTCTGGCCGCTTTCACGGCAACAGCACCCCAAGCAGTTTCTACCCCTGGTAAATGAGTATACCCTGTTGCAGAATACTATTCGACGCCTGGATGATTTTGAATCCATGGCCGATCCAGTGGTATTGTGCCATGAGAACCACCGTTTCATCGTTGCCGAGCAGCTTCGACAAGTCGGTTGCCGGCCGGCCGCCATCGTTTTGGAACCGGTGGGTCGCAACACGGCCCCGGCAGTGACCGTAGCTGCTTTGCATGCACTAAAACAGGAGAAAAATCCGATACTTCTGGTCCTGCCCGCCGATCACCACATCAATGACATCAAACGCTTTCATACGGCCCTGGCGGCTGGTGCCCAACTGGCAAAAAAAAGGCACCTGATCACTTTCGGAATCGTTCCAACTTCTCCGGAAACGGGATATGGCTATATCCATAAAGGGGAACCCATTGTCATTTCAACTCAAATGGAAGCATCCGCCTTTTTAATCGCTCAATTTGTGGAAAAACCCGATCATGATACCGCCCGGGGTTATGTCAAATCAGGAGAGTATTGCTGGAATAGCGGCATGTTCATGTTTGCGGCCGATCAAGTTTTAGCGGAGATGGAAAAATCCGCTCCCGATATCATGGCTGCCTGCCGCAGAGCCCACAGCCAGGGCCATCGGGATCTTGATTTTTTCCGGCTCGACAAAGAGGCCTTTTCTGCTTGTCCGAGCGATTCCATCGACTATGCCGTGATGGAACACACTATAAAAGGTGCCATGGTACCCCTCGAGGCGGGGTGGAACGATCTGGGCTCCTGGCGATCTCTGTGGCAGGAGGGAATCAAAGACACCGACGGTAACGTCATTTCAGGGGATGTGATCGTTCAGGATGTCAACGACAGCTATCTACACGCCTCCCACCGGTTATTGGCGGGGGTAGGACTCGATCGGCATATTGTGGTGGAAACGTCCGATGCGGTTTTTGTGGCACCGCGAAACCGAGTACAGGACGTCAAAAAGATCGTGGAGCAACTTCAATCCGCCCGTCGCCGCGAAGCCCGGTCCCATCAGCGTGCCTATCGGCCCTGGGGATGGTCCGAAGCGGTTCTTGAGGGGGATCAGTTCCAGGTCAAACAAATCACTCTGAAGCCGGGAGCCAAAATATCCCTTCAAAAACATATCCATCGGGCCGAACATTGGGTCCTTGTCCGGGGCACTGCCAAGGTTGTTAAAGGCGAAGAAAAATTCACTCTCAGGAAAAATGAATCGACCTACATCCCTCCCGGCGTATACCACCAACTGGAAAATCCCGGTCAACACCCACTTGATTTAATTGAAATCCGAACGGGTCGCTATCTCCAGGAAGATGACGTCACCCGATCCGAGAATACGCATACAGGCTAATTCCCTGTCTCCATCACCATGTCCGGTGTTGCCATTTCGATATAAAATGCTATTATTTATTCAGATCTATTGACCAGCTATTCAGCTCCGGAACCACACACCCGTAAGCGAACTTTGATTGAAAATAGAAGTGGATACATAAAGATCATATCGCTGCCATTGTATGGTTGCAGCCAGCATGGATTTTGGACCAACTTTTCCTATTTACCCGCTGATTAAAACCTGATATCTAATCCGTTCTTTTTTTTGGAATTGTAACCTGTAGCGGTCGGTAGCCTGCCAAGGGTATGTTTCCATATAAGAGGATAAAATCAGGTCCTGCGAAAAGGACCTTAGGAACCGAGAATCAAGGAGCGAAAATATGTGCCGCCTGTTTGCCGTTACCAGTGAAACACCCATCTCACCGATGGTGGCCATCAATGCCCTCGATATTATGCGGGAAGGTCACGATGGATCCGGTGTCGGCCTTTTTCTACGCGATTTGGGAGGACCCTTTGAAGAGATCAAGGACGCGCCGATTCTGTCGGGAATTTTTACCGAAAGCGGGCTCAAACGGCTTGACATGTATATGATGGAACTTGGCTTCATGACCAAGTATAAGATATCCATCAAAATCCCTAAAACGGCGCCGCCCGGGGTTCCCAAGCGAGATATTTATCTGGTGCGGGCCTACGAATATCCCGAGGAATGGGAAAGTCTTTCTCAGGAAACCCTTTACGATCGTTTACTTGATATCCGTCTGACCCTGCGCCGGATGGGTGAGGAAAAAGAAGATATGATCGTTTTTTCATTTTGGCCGGATGTCATCATGATTAAGGAGATCGGAGATCCCATGCAGGTGGCCGAGTATCTCAACCTGGATCGCAAGGAGCTAAAAGCCCGCGTGATCATGGCCCAGGGTCGACAAAATACCAATTATGCCATTAACTTGTATGCTTGCCACCCGTTTTTTCTCCAGGGATTTTCCACCATGACCAACGGTGAAAATACCGCGTTTATCCCCATCAAGGAATACCTGCTCTCACGCCAATTTCCTGGATACACCGGGTATCAGTCCGACTCGGAGGTATTTACCCATATTCTGCATTACACCATGAAAACCCTGGGACTGGGAATCGAGGCCTACAAACATGTGATCACGCCGCTCAATGACGAAGATTTAGGCCATCATCCCGACAGCGATTTTCTGGAGCATTTGAAAAACACCTGTCGCCGGCTGATCATTGACGGACCCAATTGTGTCATTGGCTGCCTGGCCGATCATTCGGTCTTCATGGTCCAGGATCGGAAAAAACTCCGGCCCGGCGTGGTGGGCGGTCGTCCGGGAATGTTCGCCTTTTCATCGGAGATTTGCGGACTGGACGCCGCCATTCCGGACCGGGACAAGGCCCGCGATTTTCAACCCATGCATCTGGATACGGTGGTCATCGGACCCGATCGCCGGGAGATCAATTTATGCCGTCAAACCGAAAAATTACCCCTTCTACACTAAGCGTCAAGGATTTACCCTGGCAAATTCTATGGGATAAGGATCGATGCACTTTGTGCGGCCAATGCACGGCGGTTTGTCCGGTCCAGGCTATCGAACCGGCCGTGTTTCGCAAACGAATTTTGAATACCGTACTGAACACCGAGGCCGAAATTACCGATGAGCACACCGTTTATTACGGTATTCGTCAAAAAACCGACCCGGCTTATGCATGTGTGGGGTGTGCCACCTGCCAGATGGTCTGCCCCAACGACGCCATCATTCCGATCCGTGGAGATGAAGCCGACAAGCTGCGATTTCATGTCAATCGGGGGGGCCAACCCCGCCGTCGCGGTGGCCGCCGAAACGATCCGGAAAGTTTCCTCGATCGAATTAAGTTTATCCGGATCTCCATGCTGACCGACCCGGCCCTGGACGCGGGGCGGCATGAATTCGAAATTCGGACACTGCTCGGCCGGGTTCTGCCACCCGAGAAAAACTTGTTGTTTCTCAGAGAAAATGGCTGGATACCGCCGGTGCGGGAAATCTATCCCCTGATTATCGGTGGAATGTCCTTTGGCGCGCTCTCGCCCAACATGTGGGAAGGGCTCCAGATGGGCATTGCCTATCTAAATGAAGAACTCAACATGCCGGTTCGGATGTGCACCGGCGAAGGCGGTTGTCCGCCCCGGCTGCTCCGCTCTCGGTTTTTAAAATACGTTATTTTACAGATCGCCAGTGGATATTTCGGATGGGATGAAATCATCCACGCCCTGCCAGACATGAAAGAAGATCCCTGCGCCATCGAAATAAAATACGGTCAGGGAGCCAAACCCGGCGACGGGGGGTTGCTCATGTGGCACAAGGTGAATCAACTGATTGCCGCCATTCGTGGCGTGCCCCAGGGGATCAACCTTCCCAGCCCACCCACCCACCAAACCCAGTATTCCATCGAGGAGTCCGTGGCCAAGATGATCCAGTCAATGTATATGGCGACCGGATTTCGAGTACCGGTTTATCCAAAAATATCAGCGACTTCCACAGCCATGGCAGTATTAAATAATCTAACCCGAAACCCGTATGCGGCGGGATTGGCGATTGATGGCGAAGATGGTGGCACCGGGGCCGCATACAATGTCTCCATGAATCACATGGGGCATCCGATCGCCAGTAATATTCGTGACGCCTATCTGACCTTGGTGACCGTGGGGAAACAAAACGAGATCCCTCTCTTCGCCGGCGGGGGTATCGGAAAAACCGGTAACCTGGCAGCCAATGCCGCCGCATTGATCATGCTAGGGGCCAGTGGCGTGCAAATCGGGAAATATGTGATGCAGGCGGCCGCCGGCTGTGTCGGATCGGAAAGCGACCGTTGCAACATTTGCAACATCGGGTTGTGTCCCAAGGGTATTACTTCCCAAGATCCTCGCCTTTACCGACGGCTCGATATTGACGATGTGGCCCAACGGGTGGTGGACCTGTTTTTAAGTTTCGACACGGAATTTAAAAAAATCGTTGCACCGCTAGGTCGTTCCACGGCCTTGCCCATCGGCATGTCCGACGCCGTCGGTATCAACGATTACCATGTCGCCGAAAGGCTTCAGATCCAGTATGTGGTTTAATATCGGAGCAACCAGATGAGCGATAAATCGACCATCCATATTTCCGGAAAAGAAAACGGTTCCCGTATAGAATCCCGCGTGCTGGAAGAGCAAATTCAGACAGCGGTAGCCGATGGCTACCGTCGGATTAACATTGAAGCCCTTGGCCAACACGGCATCGGCGGCCGACTTTTTAAAGCGGGCGACGATCCGGTCACCATCCGAATCACCGGTCATCCCGGTCAGCGAGTCGGGGCCATGGGGTTTCCCAACACAAAAATTGAGGTTTTGGGACCGGCTTCCGATGATGTCGGATGGCTAAATGCCGGGGCCCATATCGCCATTCACGGCAATGCCGGAAACGGCGTGGCCAATGCCATGGCCCAGGGTAAGATCTGCATCGAGGGAAACATCGGCGCCCGGGGGATGACGATGACCAAACACAACCCCCGTTTCGATCCACCGGAACTCTGGGTCCTGGGCGGTGCCGGCGATTATTTCGGTGAGTTCATGGCCGGAGGGGTGGCGGTAATATGCGGATACAAGCCACAGAATCCCGACAATATTCTCGGCTACCGTCCCCTGGTCGGAATGGTCGGCGGCAAGGTCTTTTTCCGTGGCCCCTATGAGGGATACAGTCAGGTCGATGCCAAGCAAATCCCCATTGATAATGATACCTATGCCTGGCTCCATGAAAACCTGAAGGTGTTTTTGGATGCCATCGGTCGCGGCGAACTCTTAACCACCCTGGCCGAGCGGGAAAAATGGCAGCTCATCCGGGCGCGAACCCCCATGGAAAAAAAAGGGCGCCCCATGCGAGCAATGACCGATTTCCGGCACAAAGTCTGGAATAGGGAACTGGGCGCTGGCGGACTGGTGGGAGATTTAACCGATATCGATCGCCGGGCGATTCCGCTGGTGCCCACTGGTGAGCTCCGGCGCTATGTTCCGGTTTGGGAAAATCGCCAGTATGCTGCGCCCTGCGAGGCCACATGTCCCTCGGGGATACCCGTCCAGGAAAGATGGCGGTTGATCCGGGAAGGACGGGTGGACGAGGCCGTCGATCTGGCCCTTACCTACACGCCGTTTCCGGCGACCGTCTGTGGTTATCTGTGCCCCAGTCCCTGTATGACGGCTTGCACCAAACAAACGGCTTTAATGGAACCGGTGGATGTGACTCTTCTGGGAAAAGCCAGTATTAACGCCGGTCAACCGGAACTACCCCCTAGCGGTGACACGCGGATCGGGGTGATCGGTGGCGGTCCCGCGGGGATCTCAGTGGCCTGGCAGCTTAGGCTGAAAGGCCATGATGTCGTCGTTTATGATACCGCTTCCAAGTTGGGGGGGAAAATCTCCAGCGCGATTCCGAACCTACGAATTCCGGAAGAAATCGTCGACAAGGAATTGACCCGAATCCGTGAGGTCATTCCGCATGTCCAAATGGAAGAGGCCATCAATGCGGAAACATTTGCCCGAATCCGGTCCGATTTCGATTATACCATCATTGCCGTTGGTGCCAATAATCCGCGAACCCTTCCCATACCCGGGAAAGAACACCTCGTGACCGCCCTCGATTTTCTATCCCGGGCTAAAGCAGGCAAGGCTTCTGTGGGTAAACGGGTGGTGATCATCGGAGCCGGAAACGTCGGGTGTGATGTGGCTGCCGTGGCCTATCGGATTGGCGCCGTCGATATCACCCTGATAGATATTCAGGAGCCCGCTTCTTTCGGCAAGGAACGGGCCGAGGCCGAAAAGGTGGGAGCGAAGTTCCGCTGGCCCTGTTTTACCCAAGAAGTTACCGATGCGGGTGTGGTGTTAACTTCTGGCGAAGTCATCCCGGCGGATACGGTATTCGTGTCTATCGGGGATGCACCGGAGATCGATTTTCTCTCTGATGATATCCAGACGGACGTCGGATACGTGGTAACCGATGAATACGGCCGAACCAGTGCACCCGATGTTTTTGCCATCGGCGATGCGGTCAAACCGGGTTTGCTGACCGATGCCATTGGGGCCGGTCGGCGCGCTGCTGATGCCATCGATGATATCGCCGCAGGCCGACGACCCACGGGGCGGCTGCGTCCGATCATCGATACACGCCGAGTAACCCTGGAATATTTTGATCCACGAATCACCGAATATACGGATGCGGATCACTGTGGCAGTCAATGTTCTTCCTGCGGGGCATGCCGAGATTGCGAGATTTGCATCTCCTTATGCCCCCAGGTGGCCATCGTCCGCCATGAAACCGATGATAAAGATTTCGAGTACCGGGTGGACGCCGACCGATGCATCGGGTGCGGATTCTGTGCTGCCGTTTGCCCCTGCGGCGTATGGAATCTGGTTGAAAATGATCCCCTGGCCTAATTTAATCGTCCAACCACATCGAATGAGAGAAACCCTTGGAAAATAATCAGACCGAAACCGATTGGATTGATATTGGATCACCAGGACCAACGTGCCCTAAAATTTCTCACCCACCGGTTGCCCTGGAAACGGATGGACCGGGAGCCAATCATTCAGATCGACCCAGAGATGCTTGTGGCCTGTTTGGTATCCATGGTCACCCGGAAGCCACACGAATGACCTACTTCGGCCTTTACGCCCTTCAGCACCGGGGGCAGGAAAGCGCTGGGATTGCGACCATCCAGGACCAGAGGGTGGTCGGTCACATGGGCATGGGACTGGTCCCGGATGTCTTTGACGATCAGCAATTAGATCAACTCAAAGGATCCAGTGCCGTTGGCCATGTCCGCTATTCCACGACCGGGTCTTCGGTCCTGGCCAACGCCCAACCGTTTGTCGTTCACCATCGTAAGCGCTCATACGCCGTGGCCCATAACGGCAACCTGGTAAATGCCCACTACCTTAAAAAAGAGCTGGAGGAGGCCGGATCGATCTTCCAGACCACCATCGACAGTGAGGTGTTTCTGCATTTATTCGTTAAAAGCATTCACCTTGGATTTGAAAAGGCCCTCGTGGAAACGGTTCAGCGACTTGAGGGCGCCTTTTCGATGGTGATGCTGACCAGCGAAGGAGAGATCGTCGGTATCAAGGATCCGCTGGGTTTTAGGCCGCTCTGCCTGGGAAAATTGAACGGGAGTTACGTCCTAGCTTCGGAATCCTGTGCGCTGGACCTGGTAGAGGCCGAGCTTGTCCGGGAACTGGATCCGGGCGAGATCGTCATCATCGGTAAAGATGGAGTGAGAAGCATCAAAACCGACAAGCCGGCGGAGCGCACTTTTTGTATTTTCGAGTTTATCTACTTTGCCCGGCCGGATAGCACGTTCTTCGGGAAAAATGTATATCAGGTTCGCAAGGCCCACGGTCAACGACTGGCCAAAGAGGCGCCGGTGGAAGCGGACCTGGTTATGCCTTTTCCTGACTCGGGCACCTATGCCGCGCTGGGATACGCTGAAGCTGCCAATATCCCGTTTGAAATGGCCATGATTCGTAACCATTACGTAGGTCGTACCTTTATCCAGCCCACCCAGAACATGCGCGATTTCGGCGTACGCATTAAACTCAACCCGGTGAAAAGCCTGCTTAAAGGAAAGGACATTATCATTATCGAGGATTCCATCATCCGCGGTACCACCGTTAAAACCCGGGTCAAGGCCTTGAAGGCCCTGGGCGTCAACCGGGTCCATATGCGGGTGAGCGGGCCACCCCATCGGTTTCCGTGCCACTACGGCATCGATTTTTCCACCAGAGGGGAGTTAATTGCGGCAAAAATGTCCGTTGACGCACTGGCCGATCATCTGGGTCTGGATTCTCTTTATTATCTGAGTCTCGAAGGCTTGCTTGAATCCACCGGAATGAAAGACCCGGAAAAAAAGTTTTGCAAGGCCTGTTTCGACGGATGCTATCCGGTGGAGTTCGACGAAAATCTCTCCAAATTCTGCATGGGGCGGAGATAACTGGTGACGGCCGAAAAAAAGACCGTGGCGTTTACAAAAAATGCCGTCAATGTCTTCTTTCATATTCTGACCCGGTGTAATCTCAATTGCCGGCATTGCTACATCAATCCCAAACAGCATGGAACCGAAACCCTCGACATCACGACGATCTGCTCCTGGCTGGACGCGTTCGTTCCGGATCAACGTCCCATCAATGTCATATTTTTAGGGGGGGAGCCGACCCTTCATCCGGACCTGGCTGAGGCGATTCGCCATGCGCGACATCTGGGATATGCTTCCATAACGGTGGATACGAACGGTTATCTGTTTAACGATTTTCTGTTGAAAGTCACCCCCGGCGAAGTCGACTATATCTCTTTTAGTCTGGATGGCGCCACCGCCGAAACCAACGACCCGATCCGTGGCAAGGGATCATTTGCAGCCTGTACCGCCGGTATTCGACAGGCCGTCGCCCGAGATTTTGCCGCCAGCCTGATCTTCACCGTCAGTAAAACCAATATCGGCGATATAGACAACATGCTTGCCCTGCTTTCAGATCTGGGGGTGAAGCGTTTTTTCATACAGGTGGTCGGTATCCGGGGGCAGTCGGCCCAAGACCCGGCGGAAACGATACAGGTTTCCCAGGCGGACTGGGAAAACATGGTCCCTGAGGTGGCCCAAAAAGTAGCTGCGGCCGGCATCAGCGTCACCTATCCCAAGGTTTTCCTCAATCCCGGCGAGCTTTTCGAATGTGCCGGCAACGTGGCGGATAATTATTTCATCTTTCCCAACGGCCGGGTGTATCGCTGCCCGTTGTGCGAAGATTATCCGATTCATGCCCTGGCTTTTAAAAATGACTCCCTGCAGCGAAGACCGAGTATCAACGAATCCGATTTGTTTCGCCTCGATATCCCCGAAGGATGTGTGATGAACAAACTTGTTCAGCCCGGTAACCTTACCTACGGCCCCGATGGCCAGCCCTTGTATCAAATTGCCTGCTGTCTCTTAAAAGAAGAAATTGGATAGTGTCTACTCATTAATTGTTTTTCAAAAATGGGTACATTGTAAAGTTTCCAATCCAGAAATGAGGATTTTTTCCAGGGTCAAGGAAATCAAGGAATTGCGCGGTGGTGGTCCGTGTTACGCCGTACAAGCGATCCCGCCGATTGACGCCGATATTGGGCAAAAAGACCATTTATTGACGGAAACTATATAACCCTGTCGATACCACGACAATCGATTCCTAATCATTTGCCTATCAAACCAATTTGCTATATCATTGGTTAAAAAAAAGCGATTCAATGTTCTCCGACACCTATCAACGCTATCGCAAGTTCATCTCTATCCGCCAATTTGACCAGGCGGCGCAATTGGCGGAAGAAGCCCATTTTGCCGGTGACCCCAAAAACCCTTTTTGGCTGACGCGGCAGGCATCGGCGCTGAATCGTGGTCGCAAGTATAAAGCCGCCCAGGTTGCGGCCCAACAGGCGCTGGCCCTGGATCCTGCCAATCCATACTCACTTTTGGCCATGGCCGACGCACTAAAGGGATTGGGACGATATGAAGATGCCATCACCCATTACCGCGAGGTGGCTGCCGCCCCCAAACTGGCGGCCATCGGACAGAACGGATGGCTCGATTCTCTATCGGCCCTATCGCGATGGGACCGTGTGCTGGAATTATTGACCCGGTGGGATATGGCTTCCTCTCGGCGATTGCGCTGGCAAACCAAGGCCCTGACCGCCTTGGACCGAAATGATGAAGCCCTGCAAACCGCCCATAAGTGGCTTCAAGCCGAACCCGATCTTCCCGAAGCGCTGTGGCTCCTCGCCGATTTGGAGGTCCGGCGCGACGGGCTCGAAGCGGTGTTGAAACGCTACGGGCGACTGGCCAAAATCGCCTCCCGACCGCCCGTCTACAAAGAGATTTATGCCTCCCTCTGCCGCCGGGCCGGCCAGCCTGAGATGGCCCTGAAAACTTACGAAAAACTCGATCGGGGTTCCGCCAACCCCTGGATCCAGCGTAAACAAGCCTTCGCCCTGGCCAAGTCCGGTCAGGAAGACGAAGCGATCCCCATGATGGAAGAGTTGTTAAAGGATAATCCCAAGGATTTCTATCTCAACAGCGGTTACCAGGGCGCCTGCCGCCGCAGCGGACAGCTCGACCGGGCGATCGATTTTTACAATGACCTGACCGAGCGGCATCCTGAGGAAGGCACTTTATACGGCTGGATCAAGCGGATTAAGAAAAAATAGATTTACATATGACGAATTGAAATCCTGATATATAAAATACTTGCTGTTTTTAAACATGTAGCGTAATTGGCTTACAGACGATATCGACGAAACCTTCGAATAACACCCATTTTTGCACAATTTCGACGTCACATTCAAAATTTAATCCTCGAAAACCGTTAAAAGAGCTTTGCATGTTATCATCCACTCCCAACATCGGCGATTTGATCGAAGTTCCCCCGGTTCAAACCGTGATCCGGCTGGAAGACGGGTATGAACAATCTATTTCCATTGCCGACAGTTTCGTTTTCACCGCCGAGGTACGGTCCCATTTCGCCGTTTTGGTGGATGCCCTTATGGCCAAATCCGGTCGGGGATTCTTTCTCCAGGGCGACTTCGGATCGGGGAAATCCCATTTTCTGGCGGCGCTTACCGTCTGGTTAACCGGCGGCGATGGGGCCGAACTCCTCGAAGCCGGACACGGCGGTCTGACCCGGCTGAAAAAAACCGGCCGCCGGTTTTTACCGGTAACGGTTTCCCTGGTCGATTTTCGGGGCAGTACGCCGCTGGAACGAAGCCTGGCCGAAGCGGTTGAAACGGCACTGGCCGATCACGGCTCGAAGGCGGCCTTTACCCCCGTAACTGTCTTTATCCGGGCCTTAAGCGGACTGCTCCAAAATGAGGATGCGGCCGACACCTTCGCCGGGCTGGCCGGTATCGGCACGGATAAAATCGAGTCCTATCTAGCCCGGGAACCCCGCAAGGCCTACACGGTCGGTGTCCGGCTTTACAAACAACTCGGCCTGGCCGTTCCCGAGGTGCTGGTCCAGGAACGGCGGGAAACCTTTGAGGGGATGCTCGCCGCCGTCGATGCGGCCGGTTTTAACGGGCTGGTGCTCATCATCGATGAACTGTCAGAATTTTTCCGTTCCAAACCCGACGCCCGGGCCTTGAATGAGGATGCCCGTACCCTGCAGCTTCTCGGCGAATTGAGCCAGGACCATCCCTTGTGGATAATCGCCGCCGTGCAGGAGAGCATCGAACGGACCGGCGATCTGTCACAAGTTACTTTCCAAAAAATCAAGGACCGGTTCGCTGTCAAGTTTGCCCTTTCCACGGTCCATATCCGCGCGCTTATTGCCAAACGACTGGTACGGAAAAAAACCGATGCCGATGAAGCCCTTCGGGAAATCCACGCCTACATCCGCGGGCAGTTTCCCGCTTTCCATTGGGCCCTGGATGATTTTTTGGCCGTCTACCCGATCCATCCGGCCACCATTACCCTTCTCGACGGGCTGGGAGATTTGTTTTCCGCACATCGGGGGATCGTCGATTTTGTTCATGCCCGGCTGGCCGGTGATTCCAGGCGCCACATCCCCGATATACTCAATCGTCCGGCCCACGAGCTGTTGGGTCCGGACAGCATTTATGAACATTTCGCCCAGCGGATGGCCGAATTTTCGGCCCTCAATGTCTATCCTCGCCATGTCATCCCCCATCTGGACGAGGTGATCGATACGGTCCTCGATGACCCGGATGATCGCGTGCTGGCCCGACGACTGATGCGGGTACTGGTCCTCTATGAAATTCATCCCACAGCGAAGAAGCCGACGGCCCGGGAACTCACCGCCATGGCGGCCTGCGATCTGGCCGAACAGGATCCGGATCTAAACGTTCAATTTGTCATCGAAGGCATCCTGGATCCGGTGGTCGAGGCTAGCCGATTTCTTTCCAGGCTGCCATCCAGGGACAATGATCCCTTGGGAGTGGTATTTTCGATTCGAACCGAAGCGGACCCCAACCGCACCCTCAAGGCGCGCATCGCCCGCGCGGCCGCCGAAATTCCTTCCGACGATTCCCGTCTGCTGGGCACGGTGCTGACGGAATTGCCTGAATCCACCGCCTGGCCCGGCCCGCTTCTCTGGCGTCAGGGAGTCATTCGCACGATCAACTGGCAGCAGACGGTCCGGCGGGCGTTTGTGACGGTTTTACCCCCAGCATTTGACGACACCGACCCGGAATCCCTGGCAGGCCAACGGATCGAGGATGCCGTCCTCGATGAGGGCGCAGATTTTGCCGTCATGATCAGCCTCGAGGACACTCACTTTACCGCGGATCATACCGCCGTTTGGATGGTCCCCCTTCCCGAGGATGAAGATCAAATTGCCGTATTACGCGAATTTTTAGCGGCCAGGGAGATTGCCTCGACGCTGCGCCCCGGTAACCCGGTCGAAGCACCCCTGATCGACCCGGCCCGTGATTTTCTGGCCCGGTTGTCTCCGGCGGCCCACCAGGTGGCGTTGGCCGCGTTTTTCGCCGGTGATTTTCGTGACCCCCGGATCAAGGTGGAACCAGTGATCCGGCAAATGAAACGTTTCGATCGTATGCTCGATCGGGCCGGAGCGGTGCTGCTGAGCGACCGGTACCCGGCCTTTTGCGATATCGCGCCTCGCAAGGTACAACCCTTCCCCAGGACCTACCAGCGACTTCTGGACGAGTTTATCCGGCCGGGTGCGATTTCCCTGAAAAAGGCCCACACCGGCGGCCTGGACGATGCCATTGACGGGCTGGCAACACCGTTGGGGCTGGTGGAACTTAAGGTGGGCTCGTATATCTTCGCTCCGGACCCGGAACATCATCCCTTACTTATCGAAGTGTTCGCCCATATTCGCCCGGTGGGGAAAACCTCGCTCAGTAAATTGTTGCATGAACTTCGGCGGGGAAAATTCGGATTACCTGAGGACACGGCCTTTTTCCTGCTGGCGGCGCTCGCCCATGGTGGATTGATCACCTTGCTTAAAACCAATCGGGCCCTGCCCCTGGAAATGATCCGCCTGAATACGATCAATAGTGTGGATACCGTCGCACTGGGGGAAGTCATCGGCAAACACGACCGGCGGACATTGACTGCTGAATGTCCATTTCTAGCACCGGAGAGCGGGTGGGTTTCCTTCGGACTCAGGCAGCAACGTGACGCCTGGCAGGCCACAATCAAGCTTAAGGACAAGATGGGGAAAATCGTGGCCGGACTCGGGAAGCAGCTGGCCACCCTGGCGGATTTTTCCGCCTTCGACGCCTTTGACCGCCCGGCCCTGACCGCCAAGCTTGAGGCCGTCAGCGCCTTGTTGGATGAAATCAAGGTCTCCTATTCCGCCCGCGAAGGACTCGAACGATTCCTGAAAGCCTGGCGGGGCAGCGGCTTGACCGCTGGCGATATGGATTATCTCGACCAATTGCATACCTTTTTTAACCAGCAGGCCGAGCAATTTGTGTTTATCTCCCACTACCTTCGCCATCCCGCCGTGGTGGCGGCCGCCGAACAGGACCTTGCCATTGAGGAACTGGCCGATGCCGTAACGAAATTATTGGCCGACCCCGAGGCGCTGGTCCGCAAAACACCACCGCATCGAATCAATGAGAAGTTTGCACGGTTTAAAGCCGCCTGGACTGAATATTATACCGAAAAACACCAAACATTTTATCAGCGGATTGAGCCGAAACGACTCTCCCGCTTTGCCCGGCGAACGGTGACCCTGCTGAAACGGCTATCTGCGATTGAATCGCTGGATCGACCCGCCGGTTTAGCGGTACTGTTTCAAACTTTGTTGATGGAAAACAAGCCCCTATGCCGTCGCAATCCGGCCGAGGAGCTAATGCGCGCATCAGTATGCCCATGTGGTTTTTTACCGGGCAAAACCCCCGCGGCGGTTTCCGATGAAGACCCGGAAAAAATGCTTGAAGACGCTTTGGCCGGCTACCTGGCAATCCTGCGGGCCCCGCGTATCCGGGAAGCCGTTTCCGCCCGGATGTATGCCCTCGCCGATGCCGACCCGGACCGTGCCGAGCGGATGCGCAGCCTGATGACCGTACTTAAAGAGGATCGGCTTTCCGCCGCCGGCCTGCTCGATGTTCTCGATGAGGCCACGGCCAACGAAATCGCCACGGCCCTGACGGGGCGAGTGGAAATCAAGCAGAGAAGGCTGAACACCTTGTTCGCCGAACTTAGTGGCCGACGCCTGGCGCCGGATCAAATCATGGATAATGTCAAATCGTGGCTGGCCGGCGCCGATTCCAACAGCGTCATCGCCATCGAAGATGACCGTCCCGGCAGGCCCGGAGGCGTTCATGCCCCGAACGGGGGGGGCACTTCCTGGTGGCCCTTGCTCCACCCGTCCATCTTCGACGATACCCCCGCACCGGCTTACAAAGATCTCGAAAAAAGATTGGCAAAAACGTATCCGGCCCGGCAATTGTCTCATCGCCTCAAACGGCTCGACCCCGACGCCCTGGTCCATTTTATCGTCACCGAGCCGTTTCACACCGATGCCATCCGCCTATCCTGGCAATGGCTTTGCCAAAAGGTGTTACAGAATCCGCAATCGTTTCCAGCCGACAGCCAAACAGCATTTCAAACAGTTCGGTACAACGATCGAAGAAGCGCCGATCGGATCAGCAACCGGCTTGAAACCCTGCGACGGTTACGCCGGATGGATATGACCGACCTGCCGGCCGCCCTGGTGGGGCGCCTTGATCTGGCCCGGATTTACGCCGATTCATGGGCAACGGCGGAGATCAAGGCGATGGTCCTCGACCGAAGCGATACCCTGGCTCGGGAGAGCGACCCATGGCTGACCATCCAGCCGCCTCTTCAGCCCATCGATCTGGCCGATGCCCCGGTGGTTATTATTTTGGATGGCGTGTCACCGGATGTCTGGCTGGCCGCTTCGGAGCGTCTGGCCGAACTTACGGAAAAAAGAAACACGCGCTGGTTTCGCCTGGAGACGGCCCCGAAAACGGCCTCGGCGGTGGCGGCCCTGTTCGGGTTTGCCGAGGATGCCCTGGACGAGTTCGCCGCGCGACAAATCCCCTACTATCAGCTAACCGGGGACGAAACCGAAACGATGGCCGAGCGCCTGCCAGATTTTACCCCCGACCTCCCGGTGGTGATCCGTGTGGGAATGGTGGATACCGGCGCCCATTCGGGACGGCTACGACTCGAAGAGATGCCCGCCGTGGTAAAGGAATTTCTAAATAGGGAGCTGCCGTGGCTGATAAAAGCCTGTCGCGATTTAACGCGACGGCTGGTGCTCACCACGGATCACGGCCTGTCGTTTACCGATAAAGGGCTTGCCCATGGGCGGGGTGGGGTATTTGAGCAGGCGATTTTCCGGATGACTTTTAAATGATTGTTATCCCCCGGCCACCAGAGGAATTAAAAAGACCTTGGCTTCATCCGGTACCGGGGTATGGTCGAACTGGGGCCGGGAGACGATTTTATTGTTGACCCGCACCGCCGGATATTCGTAGGACGCCCCCAACGCTTCAATTAGTGCAGTAACGGTCATTCCCTCACGCCAAGGGATGTGTTTATCATCAACATGGATCACGCGGTGACTCCGTTTTCCTTTAAAATCTCGAGAATATCGGGAAAATCGATGCCCAAACGTTTCACCGTGGCCATGGTGGGGATACCTTCCGGGGTCCATCCGCGCCGCTCGTAGACAACACCTTTTAAGTTCTCGTATTGTTCCTCCCTAAATTTTCGCAACAGGGCTACTTTTTCGGCCGTATCCTTACCCGTAATATCGACACCGTGAGCATCCTTGAGCTGGGTGTCGTAACGCTCTTGGCGGGAATCGTACTCATCCTCGGTCACCGGGCCCATGGCCCGGTAAGGCAAGGTATCGTGTTCCCTGCGTCCGAATCCCATCTTGAGATTAAAAATCCGTTGAAAGTTGTAAACAGCTTCACTCATGGTAATCAGGTCATCGGGCGTACCGTTGCGCCCGGTTACCGCGGTAAAATAATCGGCATACCAGTTGATGTGTTTCATCACTTTGGCCGGCTCGGCAGTGTCCTTGTTATCCTCGGGAACAACGTCGTTCCAAGGCAGTTTGCACAATCCGCACAAGCTAAACCAGGTGCGCCACATGGGAAACCAGTGCAGGTTCTCGGCTTTTTGTTCGAAAGTCGGCATGAAGTTGTGCACCATGTCGAGAAAGATCAGCCAGGCCTCGTCGTGCTGGGGCCCCTTTAACGCTAATCCGTAACCACCCTGTTGAGCCAGGGATTCTTTGGTCATGTATTCGGAGAATTCCAGACCTTTAGATTCCATGCCGATATCTTCTAAAATTCGGGGGTCAGTCCCGTATTCTTTAGCAAACATCGCTTTCAAGCGCCGGATCCCTTTTCCCACAATTCTGCCAAAGCCGTCACCCTGTCCCATCTGATGGATCAGCTCAAGTACGTTCCCCCGATGTCCGAAGGAAAGTACTAATCCGCCGGTTTGGGTTTGATCGATAAGCCCCATCTCGTAACATTCCATCACAAAAGCGATGGTCGTGCCAACACTGATGGTGTCCAATCCATAATTATCGCAATAGAAATTGATCTCCAGGATGGTAAAGGGGTCAAAAATCCCCAGGTTGGAGCCGCAACCAGCGATGGTCTCGTATTCGGGGCCATCCACAAACACCTGCTGCCCTTTAAACGGCCCGGTGAGGGGCACGAAGTCTTTCACCCCATGAGAACAGGCCACGGTGCACCCTTTCCAGCATCCGTCAAAACCGGGATCAAACAGGTACTGGTAAACATCCCGTCCGATGAGATTTGCTTGGGGATGCCGGCCATAACGGAAATTATGCACCGGCAGACAATCGAAATCGTTCATGATGGGCACCAGATGGGTTGTCCCGACCCGGGCCATTTCATTCTGCTTGGGATCCAGTGCGACGATCTCCTTAGAATACCGCTTACCGACGGCCTTGGCTGCTTCAAGGTCGGCGGGTTGATTAACATCGAGAGGGACCTTATCCCAGCGAGCGACAACAGCCACTAGACCTTTGTCGGCAAAGACCGTACCGATCCCGCCGCGCCCGGCCTGCTTATAGCGGGCCCGCTTGCGCTTGGCATCGTACCAGGAAAAGTTAAGGCAGCCGAATAACGTATGTCGGGCGCCGGGTCCGGTACAAACCACGGAAATATTTCCCGGCTTTGCCTGACTAAATTGATCGGTCAATCCGCCGGCGATCTCATAAGCCCCCTCGGGAAGCCCATCAGCCGCCAGCACCTCGATTTTTCCTTCAATTCCATCAATATAGATAATGGTTTTCTCGGTGGATTTGCCCGTTATTTGGAGGGCGTCAAATCCGGAAAATTTCAGATACGGGCCAAAATATCCGCCCACATTGGAGTCGATCACCATGTGTGTGAGGGGTGAGATGGTCGTGACAATGCTCTTACCCGATCCCGGATAAGACGGCGTGCCGCCCATGGGTCCGGAAGCGATACAGATGGCATTTTCCGGATCGTTCCAGCGGGTGTCGGCGGTAACCGCATGCCATAATAACCACAGATCAAAACCCTTACCGCCAACAAATTTTTCTTTCATCACAGGAGTTACCGGCGCCATGGCAATGGTTCCATCACTCAAGTCAATTTTAAGGGTCTGCCCCGCATAGCCCCGGTCAATTTCAGGGCGTTCATATCGGGTTGCGGTAATTTCTCGCAGGGTAAGATCGGGCATGGCATATCTCCTCTTTGAACCGATTAGTATCTATTCTGATTTTCTTATTAATAAAATAGTCGATACGCATAAAAATGCAAGCTGTTTATACCTGTAAAGTGGTTCACCTTAATGAACATTGACGGAAAAAAATTTAAAACCGATGATTATCACATCCGAATTGATTTGCTGATTTATGCCCTTTAAGGTATAAAGTAGTGGAAACAACGATCACTCCAAAAATTTAACCGGATAAGATGCAGTTTCTGAAAATATTTTCTTATATACGCGTTCAGGACGTGGTGGATGTCTTCTTCCTGACACTCGTCACCTATTACCTGTATTTGTGGTTCAAGGGCACAAAAGCCCTGAAAGCGCTGATTGGCCTGATGGCGCTAGGCGTCATTTTTACCGTTGCCCAGACCTGGGGGCTTTTTCTAACCACCTGGGTCTTTCAAATCCTGTGGCAGGTGCTCATCATCCTGCTGATTATTTTGTTCCAGCCGGAAATCCGCCAGGTTCTCGAAAAGGTCAACCCCTTTCAGCGTTACGACTGGCGGATAAGCACCAATGCTTCCAGTTGGATTGAGAGCCTCACGGAGGCTTGCTTTCAAATGAGCAAGCGCGGTATGGGTGCGCTGATGATCATTGAACGTGCGGACCGAGTGGATGAATTGCTTACCGGCGGTATTTCTGTGGAAGGAGAACCACGAGGCGAATTGCTTCTTAGCCTTTTCAATAAAAACTCACCCCTTCATGACGGTGCGGTGATCATACGCAACGGGAAAGTCGTTTCAGCGGCAAACTACCTGCCGATGACGTCCGCCGATGACCTGCCGCAAACATGGGGTACCCGGCACCGGGCGGCTCTGGGTTTGACGGAACAGAGCGATGCCTGGGTCCTGGTGGTATCCGAGGAACGGGGGGAAGTTTCTCTGGCCCGAGACGGATATGTCGGTCGCATTGAAGATCTGGACAGCCTGAAAGATCTCCTTCATAAGGCACTATATCTCGATAAACCGCCAAAAAAAGGATTATTAGATCATCTGCGGCTTTTGATTACCCAACGATGGCCGGTAAAGTTGGGAACTTTTGCGCTGGTAAGTATTGTCTGGCTGCTGTTTGCCGGTCAGCAGGACTTCGAAATTACCTTCAGTTTACCGGTGGGAGTAGAGAACCTGCCGCCCAGGCTCGAAATCATCGAACCGCAAAAACCGATCGTGTCCCTCACCGCCCGGGGTCTTCGAAAAGACGCCAGTACACTTTCGCAGCGCAATGTCGATATCAAATTGGATTTGTCCTATGCCAATCAAAATCGAAACACATTTCGAATAACACCTTATCACATCACCCTGCCCAATGACCGCATCGATATCGTTAAAATAAAGCCAGAGGAAATCACGTTTACTTTTTCACTCAAGCAAGGGTCACGGATTGATATTTTAAAAAAACCAAATAAATCCGATTAATGAAGATCACCGCTCCCCGGGCAGCCGGAATTGATTTCTGGCTGTTGGGCATTTGCTTTGCCCGGGTTTTAGCATATGCCAATTTTATGGTTTATGCCGCCTGTCTACCGGTGCTAATGGATAAATGGCACATGTCGGCCTCCCAGGCCGGCACCATTTCAAGTGCCTTCATGGGCGGATATGCGCTCTCGCTTTTTTTCTTTTCCTGGTTGGCCGAACGTTTCGGTGCCAAACGTATGTTTATCCTGTCCATAAATCTGACCGCCATTTCCTCCCTGGTTTTTGCATTCATGGCAGATTCCTATCTGACCGGTTTGGTTTTTTATGCGATTGTTGCCCTGACCCAGGGGGGTATTTACACCCCTGCGATCATGCTCTTTTCGGATCGGTACGATTCCCGGAAACGCGGGATGGCCATGGGATATCTCATTGCCAGCACATCCGTTGCATATGCCTGCTCCTTGCTGATTTCGGGTCTTTGCCTGCACTGGTCCGGTTATCGTTTGGCCTTTTGGGTCACGGGCTTGCTACCATTGTTGGGCGCTGGATTAGCGGGATATATTTTTAAAAACACGCCCAATCGAATTCATCCGCGAACCGAAAGATTATCTTTTCTCAGGATGTTACGGTACAACCGCAATGCACAATATTTAACTACCGGTTATACGTCCCATAGCTGGGAACTTTTGGGCATGTGGTCCTGGACGCCAGCATTTTTTGCTTCGAGCTTGGTCTTATCCGGAAAGGTCATCGGAGAAGCAGCCCAGGTCGGTGCATTCCTCACGGCGGCTATGCATATGGTCGGATCGTTTGCTTCGGCCTCCATGGGTCGCCTCTCGGACCGTCTGGGCCGACGAATCATACTGATTTGGCTTGCCGCCATCAGCACGTTGCTTTCTTTTACATTCGGTTGGCTGGTTTGGTGCCCAATCCAGGTTCTAACCATATTAGGTCTTCTATACTATTTTACGGCACTTGGAGATTCACCGGTTTTATCTACGGCCTTAACCGAAGTTGTTGATCCGAGCTATCTGGGATCGATGTTAGCGGTTAGATCTCTGTTGGGATTTGGCGCCGGCGCAATCGCACCGCTGGTTTTCGGTGTGGTTATCGATTTGACCAATCCACACTACCCGCCCATAACAAATTGGGGTTGGGCGTTTATGACGCTCGGGATAGGGGGAGGAATGGCCACCTGGTGTGCCTTTCGGTTTGGGGACCACTATAGATAGTGCAAAGAGATTCAAGTAAAGAAAATCCTGGCAGAGCGCCCGAATCTTTACCCGTATTAACGGGAAGTTAATTTTTCAATTCTCAGGATAAAGATGCTACCAATCAAGCAACACCTGCTATTAGATTATGGTATCACCTCGATTGAGCGAAAGTCGAGGATGCCTCAGATACAAGGCATCAAGGGTGATGCTGTAGTGTACTACCGCAAACCCTTGATAACGCCGTAGGTGAGGTATGATCGGCTTTCCTACCGGACCGCTATCGCGGAGGCCGAAAGGCCAACAAAATGAGATTGTTTTATGATTACATATCTCATTAATTGAAGAATTTGGAAATTTAACTGAATTGAAGATTTATACCACAAATCTAAACGCTTAAATTGAGTTTCTCATTTTGTTTGCGCTCGTTTGGGGTATCAATATCACAGGCCCCCTACATTCCCCACGATTTTATGTTATCGCAACTTTTTCGCTTGCCGGAATATTCGATTTCTGCCAACATATGCCAACTTTTGGAAATCCTACGAATTTTGTGATATCATCATTGATGCAATACAATCTTAGAAACGCCATTTATCGGAATGGTGAAACCTACCACTTTTCAATTAGCGAATAAATATAGAGAGTGGAAAAGAATCAAGGGGGAAAACAATGTCAACACTATATAATAAATTAGCAACCGTGCTAAATACGTGCCAGTTGTTTGCGATAGAATTGGACAAGTTTAAGAAGATACTTTCGAATGAATTGGCCAAGGAAGAATTGGTTCAGCTGATGTCAGTATTAGACACTTTTTTAATAGAATCTTCTAAGCTTAGATTGCTTATTACAACGACTCTAGTGCTTGTTGACGAGATAAGCATTATGGAGCATTACCAAGCAAGCTTAGTATAGTGACCCAAAGGTCTTCCGCGATTTAGCCCTCGATTCCGGTCAGCCTGTATGTGTTTTTTTTACTAGTTCTGTAAACAACACCCTACTATGGGTTATGAAAAAAATGTGTTGGTTTTCATAGAATTGTGAAGTTAATTAACCAGACATGACATTGGAATAGTTCATCGGGTAGATCGGAGGCAAAAGTCCTATCGACGGGCGGTTCTATATCGACGATATCTATTTCGAAGACACCGACGACACCAACCTAAATAACCCGCTAGCCCTAATGCAATATCTGCCTTGGCTGCCGCTTTTTCTGCTGGATGAATAGCTTTGGTCCAAGCGTTACCCATCCTTTTAGGTTGGGTTAAAAAATACTTGTATTTTCAACTAATAAGCGTCAAAATTCCTTTGACATTTATCAAAATCGCTTTGACGGAGGGATTTTTTTTTGAAAAACATAAAAAACCCGCAACACATGGCTACGGGCTTCAAAAAAGGATTGGGATTTAAATTAGAAACTACGGCAGACGAACGGGATTTGACAATCGCCAAAATCAAGATTTACTTGACTTTACAGCCAAAAATTAAAATATCCGTAATATAAGCGGAAGTTGGGTTTATCTCAATACCTCAGAAACGACGAAAATTATCCTCAGCGGTTGAATCGGTTCGGACGTCTATTTATTGAAGTGTTCGACCTTAAAGTATTCACTCTCTGGTTCGCTTAAATCCACCACGACTTCTTTACCACCAAACCCATCAACGATATCATGAGCCCGGACCCGTACCTTTTGAACTTCAGCTGGGATTTTTAACCCATTCTGGCTTCGGGTAAAGGGCTGTTCCGTTTCATGGGGATGAAACAGCACGCGTGTGAATTCGTGCTCGGGGTTTGTTTTAAGAACGGTTTCATCGGGCAGCACCACATCCCAGCCGTTGGCATAGTCCTTCCAACCGGTATCAGAATGGGAAACGGTCACATGAAAAGTCCAGACACCTTTTTCGGTTTCGATGGCCCGAACGAACTGGACATCGGCATTCCCTTTTGACGCTGAAAAAATCATTGTGGCTGGAAGCAAGATGAGCAGTAGGATGGAAATTCCGATTTTATGGTATCTGGATTTCATTGCAATTGTATGCCTAATTGATTTGATGATTGAGACAATTTTGCAACCGGATCGTTTAAAAGGGTCTCATCTGTTTTTAGTGTTTTGAGTGCTTTTTGATGAAGTCGTAAAAAATCATCTAATGTGATGGCAAAGCAGAATTTAGACTTTTTACGACGCCATCATTTTTGATTCAGGCGGCTTTGGCTTCCAACGCATTCGCCTTTTTATCCGCAGTATACAACCGTTCGGCGGCAACGCGTTTTTTGGAAATGCTCACGTCGGCTGATTCAACAAACTCAACCGCATGTACTTCGCAAAACCGGACACATTGGGGATCGCCTTCGCACAGGTCGCACTTGATCACCTTATTGTCGATATGGTTAAAGCTCATGCCGCCGAAGGGACATACCGACACGCAAGTGCGGCATCCGATACATACCTCATAATCGACTTCCACAGTGGCCGTAACATCGTTGCGGGAAATCGCCCCTACGGGGCAACCGTGTAGACAGGGAGCATCCTGACATTGCTGGCAGGCCATGGGGATGTAAACACCTTCCTGTTCCCACTTCATTACCCGGATACGGCTGCGGATAGGGTTTGAGATTCCATCATGCCCAACAGCACATACCAACTCACAAAGCCGACAACCGGTACATTTTTCATGATTTATCTGCAGCGCTTTTGCCATTTATCTTCTCTCCTTTTAAGATAATTCAATCGATTACAGCAATCGGGACGGTTCTTCCTCCAGCCCTAGCCGTTTCAATGTTGTTTTGGTCGGTCGGCCGTTTTTATCCAACCCTTTGTATTTGTAAAACTCATCGACCATTTTATCAAATTTATCTTTTTCGATTACGCGGCCGATAACATCGGGAGCACCCCGACGACAGGGTTCATCGTGGTAGCGATGGTTTAAGACATCGCCTTTTTCCGGATCGTTACGTTTTAAGCCTTCGCGCAGGTTGAATAACCGTTCCATCATGTTGCACCGTTCGGCGATGGTCCAGAGTTCTTCAGGAGTAAATTCGAGGCCGGTGTTGTAATAGAGCACCTTGGGCCAATCCTCGAAGTTGGGCAGTGTGGCGCCAAGAAAGGTGGTGTGATATTTACAAATACCCAGGCAATCAACCCCCATGTAGACGTTTTCCTGCCAGAAAACCTGCCAGGGTTTACCTTCATAACTTGTGTGTTCCGAACTGAGCGGCCCGTCATAAGGAATGGGCGAGCTATAAATTTTGCGTAATACCTTCTCTGGCAAGTGATACAAATCGATGGCCGGACGACTACGCAGGTGGTCGGAACCCCGTGATGCCGTGGCAATATTCAAAGCCAAGGCCGGTGTCGCCCGCTCATCGGAATGAAGGTTGCTCATGCCTTTGACCTGGATGAGATAGTCGAAGGAATTTTTGCCGAATTTTTTGGAAGCGGGAATACCGCCGTCTGCCAACGCATCCGCCACAAATCCCTCTCGATAGGCAATTTTTCGAACCATTTCCAGGGCCACCTCATCATTGCCGAACCGTAAATCCAGGCCGTCGGTCTGCTTATCATCAATGATCCCTTCTTCGTAAAGCTCCATGGCCCAGGAGATGAGGCTGCCGGTTTCAAGGTTATCCATGCCATACTGATCGACCAGATGGTTCCCGGCCAGGACCGTTTCGGCGCTACGGCAACCGATCTCGGCGCCGAAGGCCCCCTGGGAGGTATATTCCGGCCCTTCATCATACTTGCCGGCATAGGGTCCCGTGGGAATTCGGTATTGGGCCCGGCAATGCACCTGACAACCGAAACAACCGGTCATATGGTAAGGGCCGATGGTTTCGGTGGCGATCTCATCGATGCGTTCGGGTTCGATGTCGTCGGCATATTCCAACTGGTTGTACTGAAAATTCTGGGTTCGCAGCCCGCCCCAGCTATTGGTGGCGCCCCAGATAAAGGGTGTTCCCAAGGTCCCCTGGGTCTGATTGACTTTGGCGCTGGTAATCTGGTCGATAAACCGTTTGTTAAATTCAAAGGCTTCTTTGGGATGGGCAATGTTGATATCCAGCGTGCCCCGGGCTGCCACGGCTTTGAGGTTTTTCGATCCCATAACGGCACCCATGCCGGTTCGGCCGGCGGCGTTTTTGACGCCGGTCATCACATTGGCAAAAGTGACCAGGTTCTCTCCCGCCGGTCCGATGACGCATGCCTTGACTTCCTCATCCCCCAGTTCTTTGCGAATAGCCCATTGGGTTTCCGTAGTGGTTTTCCCCCACACATTGGCAGCATCTTTTATTTCGATCTCGCCATTGTGAAGAAAAAGGTAAACCGGTTTTTCCGCTTTCCCCGTGATAACCAGATGGTGAAATCCGGCCCAGGCCATTTCCGGTGCGAAAAACCCGCCCATATTGGCACTGCCCAGCAACCCGGATAGGGGTGACTTGGCCATCACATGGGTACGGGCCGTGGCCGATGCGCAGGTTGCCGTCAAAATACCGCCGCTGATAATCAGCGCATTATCCGGTCCCAAGGGATCGCATCCCTTTTTGGCATAATTATATAACAGGTAGGCATCCAGCCCTCGCCCACCTAAGAATTTTTTGCGGACTTCAAGGGGAATGGGTTTTATATTTATCTCGCCGGTCGTTAGATCAATGAAGGCGACTTTTCGATTTAAGGCCATTTTACTTCCCCCCCCCTTTTCCCTGATTTTTTAGCTGCCGCGGCTTGCTTTTCGGCAAAGGTTTTGGCAGCGATTTCGCGATTGACATCCCAGACCGGCCCTCTGATTCTGGGCAAGTTTTCATTAACCCAGAACAAGCGATATTCCATTCCGCATATCGCACATTTGGCGTGCTCGGATCCCGGTTCCGGTGCGATCCGCTCCATGCAGCTGGGATTATGACACCGAATCTTACCAAATGTACGGGTCTTTCTCAGGCTTTCGGCGGTGGATTGTTGGCCCCCTCTAATGTTCATAACAGGTTCTCCTTTCACGGCGAGGACTTTGATAGACGCTCTATTTATCCAATTTTCAGTATCAGACATAAAAAGTACCCTTGAAATATTCCTCTATTACAATGGGTGTTTTATTCGTCTTTATTGAAATTGAATAAAATCAACTGTTTTTCAAACGTCTCACTTATTCGTTTTCATCATAATGAACGATAATTTGTACATCCATATCACATAAAACTTATTTGTCAAGTCCCAACAGCCCTAAATATATAGTAAGATAAATGGATTACAAATTTTAGTTGACATTCCGAAATGGATTTGATTATTACTTGGCAATTATTTTTGTTCAACATGGTGAACGATGACAGTAGCCTATCAAGCACCGACAGTCAAAAAAGCTTTCTCCATTTTGCAGGCCATTGCCAAATCGGATAACGGGTTGGGGATCAGCCGTCTTTCCCAAACGCTGAATATCAGCAAAAGTACGGTTCATGGGGTTGTGGGTGCGCTGGAAGCCGTCGGGGCGGTCAATCGGGATCCAACCACTAAAAGATTTTCTCTGGGGTTGACCCTTTTTGAGCTGGGGCGATCGGTGTACGCCCAGCTCGATTTAAAAGAGGTGGCACGGCCGGTTCTGGAAGCATTGATGGATCATACCGGCGAGTCGGTTTTTTTGGGGATTCGAAATGGGAACCATGTCACGATCCTCGATCTGGTCCAACCGTCTCGTGATTTGAAGATTACCGCATCGGTGGGAATGACCATTCCACTTTTGGCCGGTGCGATCGGAAAGGTATTGCTGGCGGCCGCGGGTATGGAAAAAGCCGAGGCTGTCATTCGCTCCAATGTGTTGCCGAAATTTACCGATCGATCCATCACCGACCCGGATAGCTATCTGGAAGCGGTACGCAAAACGAAACAAATGGGGTATGGCCTGGATGATGAAGAATACCTAACCGGCGTCCGGGCAACGGCTGCGGCCATCAAAAACCATGACCATACATCGCCAGCCGCAATCTGGGTGGTTGGCTTTAAATCAGGCATCGATCGTTTAAAACTGAAAAAGCTGGCCACCGAGACCCGACAGGCGGCTGAGACGATCAGTCTCCGCTTGTCCCATCCGGAACAACCGGCCCAACGACTGACGGGCTGATCCGCCGCAGGCGGACTTATAAGGAGACCGACTTTCATGACATCACGATTACTGTGGGTGGACCCAAACAAATGCAACGGTTGCATGGAATGTGAAACCGCCTGCGCCATGGTGAAAACCGGTGAACAAAACCCGATCCGTTCCCGAATTCGTGTGATCGACTGGCAACAAAAAGGTTTTTATCTGCCGATAAATTGTCAGCAATGTGAAACCGCACCCTGTATGGCCATCTGCCCCAAAGAGGCCATCAGCCGAAATGCCCAGGATCAGCGGGTCGTGGTTGATTATGAGCGCTGCGTCAGTTGTCGCATGTGCATGGCCGTTTGCCCTTTTGGAGCGATGAAATTTGATGAAAGCACACGAATGGTTTTCAAATGCGATTTATGCGAAGGCCGGCCGGCTTGTGTTCCCTGTTGCGAGCCAGGCGCGCTGACATACTCAAACGCCTACCTCATGCATGCCAAACGAACACGGCAAGCGGCCGCGCGCGTATCCACCGACCGAACGATGGTATCGCAAGACCGAAAGATCCACCAGCAGAACGATTAACCGGTTGACAGGCAAACGGGCTAACCGGCTAACGATTAAGGAGAAACACCCATGTCCTATTTTCAAGTCACCGACAAGTGCAACGGCTGCATGGCTTGCATTCAAAACTGCCCGGCCAACGCACTTATGGCCAAGGATGAAGGCGAGAAACGAACCCTGCTTCACAATATGGCCTTATGCGCCCGCTGTGCGACCTGTTGGCGGGTCTGTCCACAGGATGCCATCCAGTTTGAACACTTTATGAAAAATCAGTGGGACGAAGTGGCCGAACTTGAAATGGTATACTGCTATGTCTGCCAGGAACCGCTTTATACCACTCGCTTTAACCAAACATTGACCGACCAAATGGAAAAACCGGTTGAGCCAACCTGCGAGAAACATAAACTCTCCCTGGATTTAATGGCCAGGGCCTATTTTTTCCCGGGCGGAAAGCCGGCCAAAAAAGATAAAACCAAAGGGGAAAACAATGATAGTCGGTGATTTAAAACCCATCCATGAGATCGTGGCATCATTAAATGGGTTTAAAAAGGTATTGGTGCTTGGCTGCGGTAGCTGTGTAACCGTCTGTTTATCCGGAGGTGACCGGGAAGCCCAGGCCCTAGCCCGGACCCTGACGGATCACGATGATTTTGAAGGCAAATCGCCCGGGTTTGAAACCGACACAATTTTACGGCAATGTGAGCAGGACCTCGTCACAACCTACCAGACCCTTCCTCAGGATATCGACGCCATCTTGTCGTTGGCCTGCGGGGCAGGCGTACAGATCGTCGCCGATGCCTTTGATCCGCTGCCGGTTATTCCGGCTTTAAATACCACCTTTCTCGGTGCCGCTGCAAAACCGGGGGTCTGGGAAGAGATGTGTCAGGGCTGTGGCGACTGTGTTCTGTTCGACACTGGAGGTATCTGTCCGGTGGCCCGGTGTGCCAAAAGTTTGTTTAACGGACCGTGCGGCGGCTCTCAATCCGGACATTGCGAAATCGATCCTGATGTCACCTGCGTATGGGCGGCGATTTACGAACGACTGAAAAAACAAAAAAAACTACACCGAATCCACAAAATTCGAACCGCCAAAGATTGGCGCCCCGGCGGCGCCGCCGGGCCCCGCAAGAGAATCCGAACCGGTATTGGAGGCAGTCCAGGGGAATCGTAATCGATTGCCGTTCAGTTTATCGTTATCCAGTATTTAAAAAAAAGGTGACCGCTTTATGGAAACCAATGAAATCGAACTGCTCAGCGTAGGGGTGGATGTCGGCAGCTCCACGAGTCATCTGGTTTTTTCCAACCTTCTTCTGAGACGTGACGAGCGCTCTGCTTCCAAACGCTTTCTCATCGAAGAGCGAAACATCATTTTCGAGGGAAAAATCATCGACACGCCCCTGGTGAATCAGCACACCATTGATATCAACAAATTAATAAAATTCTTAAAAGCAGAATATCGACGAGCAGGAATCGCGCCGGGGGACGTTCAAACCGGAGCGGTGATCATCACCGGCGAAACAGCTAAAAAAGCCAATGCCGGCCAGATCGTGACAGCTCTTTCCCAAGATGCGGGAAAATTTGTCGCTGCATCGGCCGGGCCCAATTTCGAAAGTGTTATTGCGGCCATGGGCTCCGGCGCCAGAGCGCGATCCCGAAGAACAGGTGAGACCCTATTATCCTGTGATATCGGGGGCGGCACTTCCAATATGGCCATTATAAAAAACGGGAAAATCATCTCCACCAGTTGTGTGTCCGTGGGGGGACGATTAATCGCCTTTGATGCCCAGGGGAAAATCCGGCAAATCAATGAACCGGCGCGACAAGTAATGGATGATCTGGGGTTGAAATTTAAAATCGGCGACCAGCCATCAGCGGCGGATTTAGATAAGATCGCCGCCAAACTCGCGGCCGTTCTCATGGAGGTTCTGACCGGGCCGGCCACCTCGCCTCTATCTCGAAAACTGATGGTAACGGAGGACCTGGCATTTCCCGGCCACATCGATGCATATACATTTTCCGGCGGCGTGGCGGAACTGATCTACGGCGGCAACGGTCGTCACAACGACATCGGGAAACCCCTGGCGGATAAAATCAATGCGTTGATCAATCAGTTGGATTCACCGGTGCTCGAACCGGCGAACAAGATTAGAGCCACGGTGATCGGTGCTGGTGCCCATTCATTATCCATTTCCGGCTCCTCGGGATTCACGGACGACCGGATAACTTTTCCCATGAAAAACATCCCGGTCATTCGCGTGGATGTCGATCGTTCAAAATTAAGTATTCCTCATGTGGTGACAAAGATCCGTGAGGCGTTTGGCCGATTCGATATGGAAGAAGGCCAAGAGACCGTCGCCTTGTACTTCTGGGACCCGGTGAAAAACTCCTATCCCCAGGTGGAGTTGTTCGCCAAATCCATTGAAGCCGCCCTTCCCCGTTCGATGGCCGAAAACATTCCCATCATTCTCGTTTTTAAAGGGGATATCGCCTGCAGCGTTGGCAATGTTATCCGCCGGGAAACCACCCTGAAAAGCAACCTGCTGACCCTGGATGAATTGGATCTGATCGAAGGCGACTGGATCGATATCGGCAATCCCCTGGTGGAAGACCAGGTTTTCCCCGTTACGGTAAAATCGCTTATTTTTCATGGGGGATAAGTTCTGCGCGAAATCAAAGTTCCCGGTCTTGGGCTACCCTTTAACTTTCGAAGGTCTGAACCTTAAACAGATCTATCGGATGTCCCCTGTTTCCCTATTGTACAAATTACGCCATTAATGCACCTATCATTTTGTAATTGATTTGTAATTGATCGATTGGGATGTTCTTCAAGTTACAAGCAATGGGTGGGAATATTCAGTAATAGTAATACCCCAAATGAGCGTAAACAAAATGAGAAGCTCAATTTAAGGATTTAGAATTGTGGTATAAATCTTCAATTCGGTTAAATTTCCATCATGCTTCAGTGAATGAGATAGTTAATCATAAAACAATCTCATTTTTTTTACCCAGCGGGAAAGCCGGTCATACCCCACCTACGGCGTTATCAAGGGTTTGCGGTAGTACACTACAGCATCACCCTTGATGCCTTGTATTTGGGGCTTCCTCGACTTTCGCTCAATCGGGGTTAAAATTTAGGGAAAAGATAGGCCAGATCAGTTTGAACGGTCCATGAAGTCAGTAAGCTTTTAGCCTTATCTGCCTTTTTAGGGAAAAATCACCTAGGAGGCGCAAGAAAGTGTCATCTTCTTTTTTTATCCAACATTTCTTAATGATTAAGGCCCAAACACTATCCGGATTTGCTTTCTGCGTTTGTCATAAGATTCTTGTGGGCGCTTTCAGATCGATATAATTGTCTTTGAATTTATTGGCTTTGAAACAAAATCCCAGGCCCATTTCAAATCTTTATCCATCTGTGAAAAACCCCGCCTATCAATGTATTCCCGGCATACGATCAACAACAGCACCCCGGCTCAGATATCCAAAAACTGTCGAGGATCCCTACCTCAATGGTATGTTTTTTGCATAAAACAGTAATTATGATTCAAACCGTCAAAAAAAGTATTGGAACTTTAGTTGAAAGGTCTCCCTTTTCGTTTTGATATCAACGATTTTTGGGTTTTACTTCTTATGCAATGCCAGCCAAGGCTTTAATGACAGTAACACACAGAGTGAATTTAGATAATGTTAAAATAGAATCCATAAAGAAATATCCGCAGATAAAAAGGAGAAAACCATGGCAAAACAACACACGCTTTCAAGACGGCAATTCCTTAAAACGGTGGGTGCCGTGGGTTTGGGTGCAGGGATTGGCCCTGCTGTAATTATTCCTGGCCGGGCCCAGGCCGATCAAAAAACATTGAAAATTTTGCAGTGGCACCATTTTATTCCTGAATTTGATAAATGGTTTAACGAGGTTTACGTCAAAGAGTGGGGTCAAAAAAATAACACCCGTGTTATTGTGGATAACGTAGGTATGACCAGTTTGCATAGTCGCGCCGCGGCAGAAATATCTGCCCAAAGAGGCCATGACATTTTTTTCTTTTTAAGCCCTCCCGCCCTGTATGAAGATCATGTCATTGATCACCGGGAAATCCATCAAGAATGTGAACGAAAATATGGGAAACCGCTCGAGATCGCAAAGAAAAGCACCTATAATAACAAAACTGGGAAGTATTATGGTTTTTCGGATAGTTATGTACCGGATCCGGTCAACTACCGAAAAGACCTATGGGATGATATCGGGATGTATCCGGATACCTGGGAGGACATCCGCGTTGGCGGGAAAAAAATAAAAGACAAACACGGCATCCCCATCGGTCTTGGGTTGGCGCCCGAGCTCGACACAAACATGGCCCTTCGTTCAATTATGGCCTCCTTTGGTGCTTCGGTTCAAGACGTTGACGGCCATCTGATCCTCAAATCCAAGTACACTCTGGAAGCCTTAAAATTTGTCAAAGCCCTTTATCAAGAAACCATGACGGATGAAGTTTTTACCTGGGATGCCTCGTCAAATAATCGTATGATGCTAGCCGGTCGGGGATCGCTTACGTCAAATGCCATCTCGATCACACGTGCTGGTGAAAATCAAAAAATTCCCCTTGCAGACCGAATCTGGTTGGCAAAGGCCGCCAAGGGGCCTGTCGGCCGAGTCGGGGTAAACCATCTTGTGGATGCCTATGTCATTTGGAAGTTTGCAGAAAACATTGATGGCGCTAAAAAATTTCTGGTGGATTACGTCTCCCAGTCGCGAGCAGTATTTCAAAAAAGTCAGTTTTATAACTTCCCGTGTTATTCCGATGCAGTTCCGGATCTAAAAGAGATTATCAGCCATGATTCCAAGGCTACACCCCCTGAAAAATACCAGGTCTTCAAGGATGTTTCTGAGTGGACAGTGAATGTCGGTTTTCCAGGCTATGCGAATGCGGCCATTGATGAGACCTTTGGTAAGTTTATTCTGCCCAAAATGTTTGCTCAAGCCGCAGCGGGTAAGGTGGCGCCGGAAGACGCCCTTGAACAGGGCTACAAAGAGGTAAAACAGATTTATGATACCTGGAGCGCCAAAGGAAAAATATGAACGACTGCAGATAGCGGATTTTCAGGAATCGCAGATCGTGGCAAATTATTATGAGGTGAAAATAACATGAAATGGATTAAATGCGTTTCCCTGATAGGCTTGGGATTATTGCTTTCCTCCTTGGCGTATGGAGAAAAGCAGAAGATAAAGATCTTCGTAGTAAGCAGTTATCACAAGAGTTATCTCTGGTCTCAATCAACCCAGCAAGGCTTAACCGACGCCATGCTCAATTACCGATATTTAGACAATATCCAGCAGGCCGAGGCTTTTACCAAAAATGACCATGTTGAAAGTTCAAAAGTCATTATTAAAAAAGCCTGGATGAACACTAAGCGAAAGAATGGATTCAAGGATATTGCTGAGAGAACGGCTCGCATTATGGAGTCGATTGATGCGTTTGGACCTGACCTGGTTTTTCTCGGTGACGATAATGCCGCGAACTACATTGGCAACCAGTTATTAGATACCCCGATTCCGGTAATTTTTTGGGGAATCAACGGATTGCCTTTAAAATACGGATTAGTAGAAAGCATGGATAGCCCGGGGCATAACATTACGGGCGTATGGCAAGCAGGATATCCCAAGGAAAGCCTGGATCTTTTAAAACGGCTGATGCCCGAAGCGGACACGTTTGCGATTCTTGCTTGCGATTCGGAGACCTCAAGACCCCGTGTCAAGCAGATTGAAAGCCTGGCAAAAAATGACAAGTTGCCTCTCAAATTGGGAGGCGTGATCTTAACCAACTCCTTTTCTGATTTTAAAACTAAAACACTTGAACTGGTCCCCAGGGTAGATGCCTTCTTTATTCTCAACCACGATACGCTCATGGATGACCAGGGCAACCATGTGGATATGCTTAAAGTGGGAAAATGGTACCTGGAAAACGTGAAAAAGCCCGAGGTCGCCCCTGAGCCTCAATTTATCAGAGAAGGCATGCTGGCAACGGCCAGCGATTCGGGCTATAACCAAAGCTATAAAGCCTTTGAAATGGCCTACGATATTCTGGAGCAGGGATTGAACCCAAGCCGCATGAGAACCGTCATTCCCCCCAAAGGTCCCCTGATGGTCAATCGCATCCGGGCAAACACACTTGGAATTTCCCTGGAAGATAAGATGGATTTCATCGATGAAATTATCGAAGAATCAGTTGCATTGAAAAAATAACTTATTACCATGACATCAAAAAACAAAAAAGGCATTTCTATCTTTGTCAGAATATTGATTGTTTTTTTGTGCGTGAATATTACTACAAGCGCCATTTTAATGGTGATCGCCTTTGCGTTTCACCGGAAATCGATACAAAAGCGGACCAAAGAAACAATCGCTCAACAACTCGAAATTCTTCATGATAATTTTAAAAATGACTACCGGCTAAATTTGAAAAGATCCTTCGACGTGTTAGTGTCTTCTTCCATTCTGGATGACTACCTTGCCGTCTCCAAGTTTGAAAAAGCAATACTGAGTAAAAAGATAGAACAGCTATTCAAGCAAACCATTAGTTCCCACCAGACGTATCACAACATTCGATTTGTCAATGCAGATGGAGATATCAGCATCAGTGTTACGGGTAAGGTAAGTCAGAAAGAAGGGGTCAATCTAAAGCATACCACCGCCGTTTCGCTCCCTCCCGCTTCAACGGCCCTCAAAGCCAGTGTAAAGTTGTTTCAAACCCTTGAGTCCATTCCATTGTTGCTTTCCGGCGGTTATATGGAATGGTTCACACCACCCAGAGAAATTCAGATTGAAGGACCCTTCGTGAATGAAAACGGAATCCTTTCCTTGCTCGCAGGCGTTTCCAAGCTTGATCTGGATGTTGGTGCCTTTGGTGGTGTCATTATGATTCAACAAAAGCTAGAAAATTTTTTTAATGGGTTGCGTGATGTCAAATTTTTTGATGAGAATCTAATATGGGCTTTCGACGCGAACGGTCATTTATTCCAACATCCTGAAAAAAAAGAAAATCGTCTTGATCCCGCTCAATATTTACCGAAGGCTTTTCAGGGAACTCCCAAACTGATTGATCTGAAAGAGGGCCTGGTTGCCTACCAAGACTTTTCTGTTATTCCGGGGACACCGTTTATCAGGGTGGTGATCAGCATACCGATGGCCCTTTTGCTAAAGGATTTTTCCTCTGCCACTCGTTTCTTTTCTTTTGTAATGGTCAGTTCGCTATTCTTGGTACTGTTGGTCGCACTTTATGTATCACGGTATCTTTCAAAACCGATTGTTGGACTCGCTGATGCAGCCAACCGTTTGGCTGAAGGGGATCTGGCTGCAAACGTCCAGTTAGAAACGACGGGTGAAGTCCAAATGCTCATCGAAAGCTTCAATCATATGGTAGCCGATTTAAAAAAGCAAAGGAATGAGTTGTCAAGATCACAGCGGATCGCCGAAGAAGCCAATCAGGCAAAGAGTGAGTTTTTAGCTAACATGAGCCATGAGCTTAGAACGCCTTTAAACCATATCATCGGCTTTACGGAGTTGGTTTTGGACAAATCCTTTGGCAACTTGACCTCTCAACAGGAAGATTTTCTCAATGATGTTCATAGCAGCAGCATCCATCTGCTTTCTCTTATCAATGATATTCTGGATCTATCCAAAGTTGAAGCTGGAAAGATGGAGTATGAACCTACCGAAATTCCTCTCAGAGACTTTTTGACAAACAGCCTGGTTATGATCAAGGAAAAAGCGTTTAGCCATGCCATAAAAATAGCAACCGAATTTAACGGTATACCGGATAGTATTCAAGCTGATGAGCGTAAACTAAAGCAAATATTATATAATTTATTATCAAATGCCGTCAAGTTCACCCCTGATAATGGCCATATATTGCTGACGGCCAAGTGTCTTTTCAATACCGATAAGCAAATTCAAGGCCTGCCTGCTTCTGATAAAAAATACATCCAAATTTCTGTTCGGGATTCAGGCATTGGTATTAAAAAAGAGGATTTAGATCGAATTCTCCAGCCCTTTGAGCAGGCCGACAATTCAGCCAGCCGTCGATTTCAGGGGACGGGGCTTGGATTGTCGTTAACTAAAAGCCTCGTCGAACTTCACCAAGGAAAAATTTGGGCTGAAAGTGAAGGGGAAGGCAGAGGAACAACCTTCTCTTTTTGTATTCCCGCATAAACGCAAGGGTTAACTGCTAGATAGCTCCAGGGCGCAGGCCAATAGCTTCTTTCTTACAATTTCAAAAATATCGCCAAAACGAAGTGCACCGGTCACGGTGCCTCCCTTCTGAACGATGAGGGGCTGATGAGCGCCCATGACGTAAAGGTGGAGTGCTTTTTCAATGCTGTCTTCTTCCTGGATATACTCTGCATCCGTGGGTATATGCATCATTTCGGAAACCTTTTTCACCTCCCCTCTTTTACAAAGGTTTTCCGTAGGTTCTACCCAAAGGTCGAAATCATCTAATATATCCATCAGCATTTCCTTGTTCAGTTCACCTTGTCCACCTGCGACAATATCATCCACATTAATTTTCTGATAATTTGGCTGCAGGGCCCTGAAAACATCAATCATGGTTACTTTTCCAATAAAATTTCCATTCTGATCCATCACGAAGGCATCTCGGTGGGCATGCATTTTTTCTGCCGATTTGGAATTGTCCAAAGCCTGAATAACATCCATTAGTCCATCTTCTTCAGTTACCTTTACATACCGATCGATCGGAATCATTATTTCTTTCACTTTGGTATTTTTCATCTGCGTTCTCCGTTGGGAAAATTATAATCAATCAACAAATCTAACATATTTTTATCCTCGCGACATTCCCTTAGGAGGAAAAAATAAAAAGTACAAATAATATTCTTTCAGGCACATACCCAAATTTTCCTATCAAATGGAAATTAATGTGTCAATCCCCGGAAAAGCCCCATATTAAAGATGGGTGATCAATTTATATTACCGTGTTAAACACAAATTGACCCAAGCGCTTACATTCATAAATTCGGCCACGTATCGAATCTGACTCATTCCCAGGGCGCAAGGTTGGTCCTTCTCCAATTTATTGGAGAAGAGGGTCAAAGGATTCAAGCGTTTGGTTTCTAATGTTTTCATCAGTGCTTTCCCTTTTAGAAACGATCGTGAAAACAAAGGGATTTCATGCGGGCGAACCACAGGCAGGGATGACGCATTTTTCTAAGGGCCTGCCTGGCACGAGATATTTGAGGACGGTCTGGGGGGATGCATCCGTAAATGGCATCGTCGTGCACATAGATGATTTGTCGAATCTCTTCTTCGATATTGGGGAACCGTTTCCCCAGGCGCAACCCGTATTCCCTGGGTGTTTCCGAAACGGCATGGCTCAAACCGCTGACCCGGCCCCAAAGGAGAAGCCGTCGATAGATTTTTTTTGCGGCACCGGAGCCATCGTTTCGGGTAAAAAATTTGGCCTTCAGGAAAAAAAGAGATCGTTTTACCGCGTCGATAAAGGATAGCAGGCACTCCCAGATTCCCTTTTTCTTCTGTTTTATATCTGTTTTTGAACGTAACCACCGGATGAGATAAAACTGGATCAACCCGACAGCAACCAGCGCGATCATTATGATCAAACCCATCATGAGGTAAGCGGACAAAAGCTCCAGGACGCCAAGGTCTTCTGTTTCCTCCGGTGTGGATGGCAACACCTCACCGGAAATCGACTCCTCCCTGAACTTGCCGCGGCACCCCGCCACAAGAAAAAAACGGAGCAAAGCGACCACCACCGGCCCCAGGGGCACTGTCACGGTTTTGATCAGGTCGGCCCCTGTCCCTGCAAGGGTCCGAAGTTCCGGCAGAAAGAGAATGAAAAGACCGCCGCCGAACATCAGGATGATAACGGTAAAACTCATGAAGATCCCCGTACCTTTAAGATATGAGATGCCACTCGTCTGAGACGACCGGCGGGTGCGGACAAGTCCCATTGAAAAAAGGCCCAGGATAACAAAGACAATGATTGATCTTGTGGATGAATGCGCCATGGGAACGCTGCTTTCTTTCACGGCGATGGCCAGTTTTATCACAAGCAGGGCTAGAAAAAATGCAAGTCCCCCATCGAAGCGATGGTTGATGGTGGCTCGATCGGTGGGTTGGGTCCCCAGCTTTCTTCCAAAAAACCATAGTACCTGGACACACAAAAGGACTAAAATAAAAACAAGCCATCCCGCCACCTCCCGCTCGAACATCAGAAATTTTAGAACCCAGCCGTGATCCCAGAAGGACGATTGAATGCCGTAATAGCTGTGGCAGAGCCACAAGGCGGAAAAGAAAAATCCCGCCATATGAAGACCGAGGATAGTTATCCGGCGCCACCCCTTCTGGTGGTAGCTGTAAGTGATGAGGGTCGCCAGAAAAAGAACCCCGGTCGCTGCGGACAGGGAGATCGGTTTGTGGGAAAGACAGGCCAGGATAAAAGCACTGCAGGCATAAACGCAGCTTAGAATCATCCCCCCGGATGAAAGAACGAGAAGTATATTTTTCTTTCTTTTCATCTTTTTCGGTTCTCCGGAGCCAGGATGTCCTCCAGATAAGAGGTGTGCTCGTCCCACATGGCGCCTACCGTTTCGATGCCACTTGATTTTTGGATCAGTACAAATTGAACCGGGATGTTCCTATGTTTCATGTATATCCCGGCTGATCGGGCTTGGGTGGATCGGTTCCAGGCGAAATAGATACTGCTGACGCCCCCCGGGATCGGATACCCCTTCATCAGGATACTCGTGACCGGGTTGTCGGCTCTCTCAGGGGTAACGCGGGCCAAAACTTCGAGAATTGCCGCCGTCTGGAGCGAGTTTCTCGATATGGGAACGATTCTGGGTCCGACACCTTTAATTTGGCCGTTGGTGGCAAATCCGACAGCGATCCCCTTGCGATCCATTTGAAGCACGAGGGAGGCAATCACTTCGAAGCTGCGTTCAAAGTCTTCCCATGTCGCTTCATTTTCGAATCCATCAACATCGAGAAGCAGCAGCACTTTTTCCTGGACGGCAGGCTCGCAGAGTTTTTCCTGCAATCGGTGGTATCGTGCGCTGGCCTTCCAGTGGATGCCGCGCGCTGGCCTTCCCGGCTGATAGTCCCTTGTCCCATACACATAGATCGGATCCTCCACGGGACTTTTGGTACCGGGCGTACCGTAAAACTCCCTTTTGGGAAGGGTCACCGGCCGGATATCGACGATACGAGGATAGACCACCACTTCGAAGTGCTCCGCCGCCGGCTTTCTCTTGAAATAAAAGCCGAAAAGATCTCCCCCCCTCAGTAAGGGTGGGCCGAGATTAAAGACGCCACGCCGATTCGGGAAGAAATCCTTGAATATAGCGGCCCGCTGAAACCAGAGCAGGCCGATTTCTTCGCTGATCCACTGGCCCGTGTCAGTACCCGCAATGGCAGGGGGCGCGAAAAGATCAACCTTAAGTAGTATGGGAAGGAGTTTCGAATTGACGGCATTTATATCTATTTTAAGTTTTTCACCGGGAAACACGCTTTCCCGGTTGAGTGAAATGCCGCAGGCAAGATGCTTCAGGCTACCCCGACTCCACAGATAAGCGCCCAGACCCATCGCAAGGATGATGAGAGAAAAAAGCACCAATTCCGGCACACCATAAATCAGGGCGAAAAAGAGGCAAAGGGCCATAAAAACCTGGACCAAGAATACCAGAAAGGCGGATTCGGGCGTTTCGATGAAGGGAGGATCCATGCCGCGCATCCTCTTTTGACTCATCCGGTTTTAAGTGATTTTCCTCCCGCATAGCGGGAGGCCTCAGAAAGCCCCCTCAAAGGGGGGCTGACAACCGCAGGGGGTTTGACCTTCCCCTTGGTGACGCGCCGAGCATCGCAGAAGCGGGCGAATAGGCGCTGTGGCTGTCTGAGCACTAGCGAGTTCCACCGCGTCCGCCCGATTCGATAAGCACCGGGCAACCCGAAGGGTCGCGTCGCAGGGGCGATTTCTTTTGGTTCGTTTTCTTTTTCGTAAAAGAAAATGAACACAACCGCTTAATCATTCCCGGCGGCTTTATGAGGGCGCAAGGTTTAGTTGGTGTCTATCCATTAATGGCATCTTTCGGCCCAGAGCTGCGTTTTCGCTTTTTTGCAATCCTCGGAATAGCCCACTATGCCTGCGGTTGCTAAAACGCTCAGGCCTTGCTCTGAACCAAAATCTACCATTTCTGGATGGGCACTATTTAAACAGCTATTTTTTCTCTCACCGGATCGGTAGAACCTATCCGGGTCCTCCACCAGAGGTGGAGGGCTTAGACCAATACTAATCCGGAACCGGAATTTGCGAGATAATTTTTGCGAGGATATGCTCGGGGGTTTCCCCACCGAGCCTGGCCTCCTCTTTTAAAATGATTCGGTGTCCCAGAACCGGGATAACCAGGTGCTTAACGTCATCGGGAAGGATATAGCTTCGGTTGTTCAAAACCGCAAGGCCCTGGGCGGCGCGCATCAACCCCAGCGATCCCCTCGGACTCGATCCGAACCGCAAGCTTTCATTCTGCCGCGTAGTGGTCACAATGTCAGTGATATATTCCCGGACCGGATCGGATACCTTGATCTCTTTGCGCCGAACCTGCATGCGGATGAGCTGCTCGGGGTCGGCTACTGGCTCCAAGGTGACGAGCGGGTCTTCTTTCTGAAACCTTTCCAGCATGACCATCTCCTCTGCCTTATCCGGGTAACCCAAGCTGATCTTGAGCAAAAACCGATCAAGTTGCGCCTCGGGCAGGGGGAAGGTTCCCTCAAGTTCGATGGGGTTCTGCGTGGCGAGCACGAAAAACGGTTTCGGCAGCGGGTAGGTCTGGCCGTCGATGGTCACCTGACGCTCTTCCATGCTCTCCAGAAGGGACGACTGGGTTCTGGGAATTGTCCGGTTGATCTCGTCGGCCAGAAGAATATGGGCGAACACCGGGCCAGGCTGGAATTTGAACTGTGCCGACTTCTGATCATAGACATTAAACCCGGTAATATCAGCAGGCAGCAAATCCGGGGTGAACTGGATTCTCTTGAACGTTCCCTTGATACTTTTAGCCAAGCTCTTTGTAATCAGCGTTTTTCCCACACCCGGCACATCTTCCAGCAGCACATGGCCGTCGGCAAGAAGCGCCACCAAAAGAAGTTCGAGGGCATCATTTTTTCCGACCATGACCCGTGATATGTTTTCAACAATATTTTTTCCGAGGGAAAAAGGCATGCTGCCTCCAATATTTTTAAGGCCACTTTACCTGTGCTCGGTTTCCCGTGTCAAGAATGTCATCATTGAAAGGAAGCCGGCAAAGCCCACAACACCAGGGGGGTGACACCCCTGACGCTTACAAAGATGTCTCTCAACAATCGGTTAGGCTATTTGACAATTCCCGCGGCTGAGAGGTAATAAACGTTTGCAACGCAGGGGGTTGACCATATATGGTTTTTAAGCTTTTACCCTTTAACAATTTTTTATAGGACTTGATCTGAAAGCCTGTTCATCTTTATTTTACCAACGCTGACCGGGTCATTCTCGGAAAACGACACAAATGAACTTTTCCCAATCCACAACACTCGGCTGCACCGGCTTCAAGGTTGGCCGTTTAGGGATTTCATCGAGCTTTGGTGCGCCAGCTACCGCTTTTGGAAAATGGACCTCTGACCGATGAAGAAATAAAGAGAATACAATTCATCGGCAAGGTTGTTTATGGTAAATAATGGCGTACAGTTAAGCGAATTAAGAAATGAGGAAAACACATGGGCTTGAGCACCGAGCAACATAAAAAAATCGACGACATCCTTCACTCCCACGGTTACAGCGATTATAAATGGATTGACCCCAAACTAATCATCGTGTCCCAGTGGGTACGCATGAAATGCATGTTTGGCTGCGGAGAGTACGGCCATGCCGGCGCTTGTCCGCCCAATACGCCGTCAGTACCCGAGTGCGATCAATTTTTCAAAGAATATGATGATGCCATCATTTTGCACTTTGAAGGGAAGATGGAAAAACCCGAGGACCGCCATGCCTGGTCGGCCAAGATCAACGCTAAGCTAGTGGAGTTGGAGCGCGCCGTGTTTCTGACCGGTTACGAACGCGCTTTTTTGTTTTTCATGGATTCGTGCTGTTTCTGCAAGGAGTGCTCTGGCAACCGCGGCACCTGCGCGCAGCCCCGCATGGCTCGGCCGGCTCCGGAAGCCATGGCCGTGGATGTCTATTCAACCGTGCGCCGATTCGGTTTTGAGCTGGCAGTACGTACTGACTATGAACAGAAAATGGATCGATTTGCGTTTCTGATGGTCCATTAGGAATAGAAAGGAGATCAACGTGAACGGTATCAATCAAGAATTTCAGGAATGGTTAATCCAGATTCGAAGAGATTTTCATATGCATCCGGAGACGGCCTATGAAGAAGTGCGAACCACCGATCGTATTGTCGCGATCTTGACTGGACTGGGCCTGGAGGTCCATCGGTTTGAGGAAATGACCGGTGTCGCTGGCTTGCTGCGGGGCGGTCAAAAGGGGCCTACCGTGGCTCTTAGGGCGGATATCGATGCACTGAAACTCCAGGAACTCAATGACGTTCCCTATAAATCCCACTATGATGGTAAAATGCACGCCTGTGGACATGACGCCCATGCCACGATTATGTTGGGTGTGGCCAAACATCTTATCGAAACCGGCTTGGGTAATTCGTTGAAGGGCAATGTCAAATTTCTCTTCCAGCCAGCCGAAGAAGGCGGCGCGGGTGCGAAAAAAATGATCGACCGGGGGGTAATGGAAAACCCGGAAGTGGATGTGGTCATGGCTGGCCACATGTTACCCGACATGGCGTTGGGACAGATAGGGGTTTTTGAGGGCCAGAGCCATGCCTCCGCCGATCGATTCAAGCTGACCATCACCGGCCAGGGTGGCCATGGAGGACGGCCCCACCAGGTTCGCGACCCCATCATCGCCGGTGCTCACTGGATAACATCAGTCCAAACTGCGGCCGCCCGAAGTATCGATCCATTGGATTCGGTCGTAATCACGGTCGGGAGTATCCACGGGGGCAATGCCTCCAATGTCGTCCCCCAGGAAGTGGTGTTGGACGGCACCACCCGGGCTATCGGCGATGGCGTCCAGGCCCGCATTCGAGAACGGATGCAGGGGATCAGCCGAGGGGTTGAAGCCGCCTTTGAAGTCCAGTGCGACCTGGAATTCACCGATGGATATCCGGCCGTTATTAATGATTCTAACATTTCGCGTCTGTTGTATGATACGGCCATTGAGCTTTTTGGACCGGACAAGGCTGAGTATATGCGGCCCAGCACCGGAGGAGAAGATTTTGCTTTTTTCGCCCAACAAAAACCCAGTGCCATCATCCGGTTGGGCTGTGGCCCTTCCAGCGGGGATTTCAACCCGCTCCACTCGCCCTATTTTGATATTGATGAACGGATTCTCGGCCTGGGGGTGGAACTGTTTACCGCGGCCGTTAAGCGGTATTTAAATTGATAGATAAACGAATTAATTTCAAAATAGGAGAAAGGCAATGAAATATTATTACTACCAGGAAAAGTACAAGATTCCCGCCTTAGGACTGGGAACCTGGAAATCAAAAAAGGGTGACGTATCCGATGCCGTCAAAGAGGCATTGAAAATCGGCTACCGACATGTTGATTGTGCCTCAGTCTATGAAAACGAAAAAGAGATCGGGACCGCCTTTGCTGACATGGTGCGTCCCGGGGGCGTTTCCCGGGAGGAGCTGTGGGTCACCTCAAAGCTCTGGAATAATGCACATGTGCCCGAGGATGTGCAGCCGGCGTTAAAGCAAACACTGTCCGATCTGCAGCTTGACTACCTGGATCTCTATCTGATCCACTGGCCAGTGGCGTTTAGCCCGACCGTTTTCTTCCCCAAAAGCGAGGCCGATTATCTTTCGCTTGAACAGGTGCCGGTTATTGAAACATGGCAGGCCTTGGAAGAGTGCGCTCGCCTCGGGTTGGTCAAACATATCGGCGTCTGCAATTTCAGCATCAAAAAGCTTGGCAATCTCCTTGCAAACGCAACGATTCCCCCTATAATGAATCAGGTAGAACTTCATCCCTATTTACCGCAGAATAAATTGTTGCGCTATTGTCAGGAAAATGGGGTTTTGGTAACCGCCTACTCGCCGCTAGGTTCCACAGATCGCCCTAAAAACATGAAAAAGAAAGATGAACCGGATCTATTGACGCACCCGTCCATTCAAACGATTGCTGAAAAGTATAATGTTTCCACGGCCCAGGTACTTTTGAGCTGGGCGTTGAAGAGGCAGACGGTGGTTATTCCTAAGTCTGTCAACCCTCAACGGCTCAGGGAAAATTTTGCGGCACAGGATTTAGATCTGGATGCAGATGATATGGCCGTGATTGCTGCACTTGATATGGGCTATCGCTATGTGGATGGTGCTTTTTTTGCGGCACCGGGATTGGGGTATACGCCAGCCACTTTATGGGATGAGTGACAACCCGACTCCCCTTGGAATAGGTAGGATATTCGGTAAGTTAGACGCTTCCATGCGTACCTGATTTAACCGTAAAAACGGGTTTGTGACGGTTTTGTGACATACCCTTTCCGGTTAGTCCGTTTAGTAAGTTAACTGCATTTCGTTTATGCTCTTGGGATAGATGAGCGTATCGCATCGTCATTTGCATAGTTTTATGACCCAACAATTCCTGTACGTCCTTCAACGTACCGCCCTTCATAATCAACTGAGATGCGAAGGTATGCCTAAGGTCATGGAAACGAAAATCTTCGATACCAGCACGCCTGAGGGCTGAACCAAAAGCCGTTCGCACACTCCTGATGTTCCTGCCCTTATGCGTAAACACATACGGCGACCGCAACTGCTGCCGGCGTTTTCTCCGGTTGAGCATCACAGATAATGTATCGTTTATAGGAATCTGCCTTGGTGTTTCTGTCTTTGTTTTGGTTAAGTATATCTGCCCATTACGGATTTGATTCCATTGCAGCGATAATATCTCGCCCCTTCGCATACCGGTATTAAGCGCACATTCAGCAATATCTCGAATGAACCCTTTGCACTCAGCCAGCAATGCTTCAATCTCGTCCTCGGTCAAAAACCGCAATCGCTGATTATTTTCCTTCAACCTTAGCGTTTTGCCTTTATCAAAAGGATTTTCCTCTATAAACTCCCATTCCTTGCCCTTGGTGAATATATGGTGCAATACCGCCATATCCCTGTTAACGCTCGCATCGGCCCGTGGCTTTTTACCATGCACCGGTGTTTCCCGTAATTGGTTTCTAAAGCGCTCAAGGTCATAATAGCGGATATTTGAAATTAAGGTTTCCGCTCCGAAATACTTCTTAAATTTCTTAATTGCGAATCGCTTGGCGGCATGATAAGAGGGTTGCTCCCGATATTGTTCTGAATACTTACCCAGCAATTCCCCAAACTGTGTTTTACACTCTTTTTTAATATCCAGATACCGGCCCTCGGCTATCAGACTGACACGCTTAGCTAATTCAGCGGTCGCTTCCTTTTTAGTCTTAAAAGATTTCCTTATACGCTTGCCTTTAAACGTATAATCAATCTGCCAAGTACTGCCCCTTTTTTTTACTCTTGCCATGATGCCCTCCTTTTAAGTTACTGTGAACAAAAAAAGCCCCAGGTGCTCTGTACGGTCATAACAGCCGCCGCGGTCCTTGCGGATACCGCACACCTGAGGCTAAAAACTACTTTTCTATACAAACAAAAATAGAGCATAACGCAGCTCCTTTGCGGTTATGATTTTCACAGATACCTTCTTCATAAAATACCCATTTATAAAAGTCAAGTTATTTCTGAAACTACTTCCAAAAAAGATGCTTGCCATACCATTCGGAAAATATTTTAAGGCTTTAAATCACATCTGAGGAGGCATATTTGACATTAAATTATAAATCATATAAATATCGGTTTGCGTCCCAGGCGGAAGCCACCTCTTCCCTTGCAGCCGCACCTTCAAGTTAAGCTGGCCTGGGGCGCTTACTCTTTGCGCTCAGGTGGCGGTAGTGGCGACACCCGCAAGGAACCCCCGAGATTCCTGAGTTCCACCTGGGCGCTTTTGCCTTTATTCACCCTGGCGCTCTCGCAAATACCTTTGGCGCTCAGCGGCCTCACCGGCTTTGCGATAAACCTCATATTCATTGGAAGCGTAACCACGCTGGACAAACTGCTTTTTATGGGTGTCATCAACCGCTTTG
>Ga0316197_10000144_pt1 | contig 52808 bp, 36 predicted proteins | sample OudBiesiAoxic_MG_FD_204939 | JGI IMG/M metagenome (GOLD analysis project Ga0316197, IMG submission 204939) | Coastal sediment microbial communities from Oude Bieten Haven, Netherlands - site A oxic | ecosystem: Environmental > Aquatic > Marine > Coastal > Sediment | place: Netherlands... | reverse complement strand
GTGGACTAGTGACACTCTGTATTGGTGGCGGGCAAGGTGCTGCATTAGCACTAGAAGTTGAATAGATAAACACAAGCAAGAACAAATTGAATAAATAGATGGATTTAATTAATTAGTCTGGAGCAAGTGGAATGAATTTTAATTTATCGATTAATGATGCTGGCGTCGCCACTCTACTGTTTGATTTTCAAAATGAAAAGGTTAATAAACTCGATGGCAACACTCTCATTGAGTTGCAACAACATCTCACTACATTAGCTAAAGATGACAATGTAAAACTACTGGTATTTGAAAGCGCAAAGCAAGGCATTTTTATCGCTGGTGCAGATATTAACGAAATTAAAGATATAACAGGCAAACAGGAAGCCTATGAAAAGGCGCGCTTCGGACAACAAATTTTGCATCAAATAACCAAACTGCCCTTTCCAACCCTCGCTGTTATTAATGGCGCTTGTGTCGGAGGAGGTTGCGAACTGGCCTTAGCCTGTAGCTATCGTATTATCAGTGACGATAAAAAAGCGGTTATCGGTTTGCCTGAAGTTAGCTTAGGGATCATCCCAGGGTTTGGTGGTTGTGTGCGTCTACCGAAACTGATCGGTTTACAAGCGGCATTGCAGCTCATTTTACCAGCAAAAGTTATCCCCGGAAAAAAAGCATTACGTTTAAAATTGGTTGATGCGATTTATAACCATACCTTAGCACGTGACTTTATCGACGCGTTTATCGATAAGTTATTAACCTCGCCAGCCTTGGCACAACAACTCATTAAAAAGCGGGCTAAAAAACTCAATCAAAAACTACTTGAAGATAACCCATTGGGCCGTAAAATTATCTTTAAAAAAGCCTATCAAAATTTACAGCAAAAAACCAAAGGGCATTATCCAGCTCCTTTCAAAGCACTGGAGGTGATTGAAAAAATTCACGAAATGGAAGTTGAAGATGCTTTAGAGGTTGAGCTGCATGGTTTTGCAGAGGTTGCCATTACTGATATTAGTAAAAACTTAATACAGTTATTTTTTACTAATGAAGCATTAAAAAAAGAGACTGGCATTAATAGCGATAGCATTAAACCTAAAGAAATTAATAACGGTTCAATACTTGGAGCAGGCGTCATGGGAGGAGGCATTGCTTGGCTATTTTCTCATCATGATAAAAATGTTCGCCTTAAAGATATCGAGTGGGATGCTGTTTCGAAGGGTTATCAAACCGCCAACCTTTATTATCAACAGATGAAAAAAAGACGTAAAATAAAACCCAATCAAATTCGCTATAAGATGAACCATATTGCCGGCTGTATTAACTATAATGGCTTTAAACAATTGGACATTGCCATTGAAGCCGTAGTAGAAAATATCGCGGTCAAAAAGATGGTTCTTGCAGAGGCTGAGAGCAAACTGCCAACGCATGCAATTTTAGCATCTAACACATCAAGCCTTTCAATTACCGAGATGGCGAGCGACCTTAAACGCCCAGAAAACATGATCGGTATGCATTTTTTTAATCCAGTCAACCGTATGCCGTTAGTAGAAATTATACCCGGTGTTGAGACCAGCCAACAAACAATTGCTAGTACTGTAAAATTAGCAAAACAATTAGGCAAAACACCAATCGTTGTTGGAGATTGCGCCGGATTTCTAGTGAATCGAATCCTTATACCGATGCTCAATGAAGCTGCACTTATTCTCCAAGAAGGCGGCGTAGTAACTGAAATTGATAATGCAATAGAACAATTTGGCTTACCGATGGGACCCTTCGTATTAGCTGATGAAGTGGGGATCGACATTGGCTTCCATGTCGCCTCCATTTTAGAAGAAGCCTATGGCGAACGAATGAAAGTAGCAGGTTTATTTAAACATATATTTATGGAAGAGAAGTTATTAGGTAAAAAATCGGGCGCGGGTTTTTACAAACATGAGAAAAAAGTCCCCATTAGATACAATAAAAATATCGATACTATTTTAACTTTCTATCGCTCAGAGCAAAATATAAGTGTGCAAAGCTTCGAAACTGAAATGATTGTTGATCGCTGTATTTTAGTGATGGTTAATGAAGCAGCGCGATGTTTGCAGGAGTGTATCATTGAGAAACCTGCTTATCTTGATATGGCAATGCTAATGGGTACCGGGTTCCCTGCTTTTCGAGGTGGATTATTAAAATACGCAGATAATCAAGGCTTACAAAATATTTGTGACAAATTAACCAAGCTAAGCGAAACCTGTGGTCAGCGTTTTATACCTGCAAAAATCCTGCTAGACAAAGCTCAGGCAGGACAAACATTTTATGACGTTAAACTTGAGGAGGTAGCAATTGATGAATAAAAAAACTGCACAAGATGCACAAGAGCAAAATGAAGAACAGTCGGTGATTGACACCTCTAAGATGAACATAGAAAAAGCCGCAGCAATGCAACTTGCCGAGTCTGCTAGAGATAATAGCAAACAACAAAGTAGCTTTGCAGGACAACTCTTTATGGGGAATTTTACATCTGATCTTATTTTCCCCTTTCCAACACAAAGCCTAGCAGAAAAAAAAATTGGCGATGACCTTGTTAAACAGGTCTGCGAATTTCTTATTAATCATCTCGATGCAGAAAAAGTTGATGAAACCCGTACGATTCCCCCTGAAGTGATCCAAGGTTTGGTGGATATGGGCCTATTTGCGATGAAAGTGCCTAAAAAGTACAACGGATTAGGGTTAACACAAGTTAACTATAACCGAGTCATGATGGCTATTTCAGCCCATTGTGGTGCCACAGCGGTTTTGTTAAGTGCACATCAATCAATTGGTGTACCACAACCTCTTAAAATGTTTGGTACAAAAGCGCAAAAAGATAAATATTTACCGCAGTTCCGTGAGGGGAAGATATCTGCCTTTGCTTTAACGGAACCTGAAGTAGGTTCAGATCCCGCAAAAATGGAAACCACCGCCACACTCACTGAAGACGGTAAACATTTTTTAATCAATGGTATCAAGCTTTGGTGCACTAATGGTTTGATTGCGGATGTATTGGTTGTGATGGCGCAAACGGCGCCAAAAACATTAACCAATGGTAAACAGGTAAAACAGGTCACCGCATTTATTGTGGAAAAAGAGATGCCCGGTATGGAAGTATTGCATCGCTGTGATTTCATGGGCATACGTGGGATTCAAAACGGACTGATAAAATTTACTGACGTAAAAGTCCCCATTGAAAACATTATTCTGGGTGAAGGAAAAGGTTTGAAACTGGCGCTCGCCACCCTCAATACAGGTCGATTAACACTTCCTGCTGCAGCGGCGGGCATGGGAAAATACTGTTTAGCTGTTGCACGCGACTGGGGTAATGAACGTGTACAATGGGGCATGGCGATTGGTAAACATGAAGCTGGCGCTAAAAAAATCGCCTTTATCGCCTCCAGTACTTTTGCGATGGAAGCGGTCACTTATTTAACTTCACATATGGCAGATGATCCTAATCTAGATCTACGCATTGAAGCCGCAATGGCTAAGCTATTCTGCTCCGAACTCGCTTGGGAAGTTGTGGATACAACACTTCAATTACGTGGTGGTCGTGGTTATGAAAAAGCATCATCACTTAAAGCACGTGGCGAGAAACCTTATCCGATTGAACGCCTAATGCGTGATTGCCGTATTAACCGTATTATCGAAGGTACCACCGATATTATGAAGCTCTTTCTAGCTCGTGAAGCGATGGATCCGCATTTAAAAGTTGCTGAAGATTTACTTAAAAAAAATGTGCCTGTCGGAGAAAAATTACAAGCAGGTGTTAAATTAGCAGCATTTTATAGCAGTTGGTATCCAACACAGTGGTTAAATAGCTCGCTTTGGAGCTCACATCCTGGCCTTGGGAAATTGGCAAAACATATCTCATATGTTGAAACTACAGCTCATAAACTGGCACGTACTATTTTTCACTATATCGGTCTGTATCAAGATAGACTAGAGCGCAAGCAACATATTTTAGGCTTGTTAATGGAAATTGGCACAGAACTTTTTGCAATATCAGCAACCTGTTCATTCGCAACATCAAAACTGCACGAAAACCACGACGATCTCACCCCGCAATATCTGGCTGACGTATTTTGCTTAAACAGCAAACGTAAAATAGATCGGTTATTTGATGAGTTAAGCAATAACGATGATAACAAAGAAAATAAATTAGCGAAGAGCGTTTTAGAGGGCGATATTAAATGGTTAGAGCAAGGTATACCTTGGGTTGATTATTAACAAAGACGAGAACAAATTGTCTAATCCCTTTGATGTAAGTTATTACTGAGGAGGGTTGGCTATGGAATGTTGTAAGTTTCGCAAAAGGGAAAAACCATAAAGAATTAAAGTCATTTATTTAATTCTCCGATAGAGGATTAACGCAGTAGCGAAAAATAAAAAGAGAAACAGTTAATAACTGCTTCTCTTTTTTCACCAATCATTCAAGCATGGACATTCTAAAACTATTTTTACTCAAATCTCAGTGCGTCAATAGGCTGCATCTTAGACGCTTTTTTAGCAGGAAAATAACCAAATGCAACACCGATAAATGCTGAAAACCCCCAGCTTACTAGCACTACTTGCCATTGTAATAACACTTGCCAGCCAAGTAGCTCACTGCCAATTAACGCAGTAGTTGATGCAAGCAGTAAACCTATCATACCTCCCACTAAACAGAGTATTATCGCTTCCATCAAAAATTGCATTAATATTGCCCCCGGCGTAGCGCCAATGGCCATACGCAGCCCTATTTCTCGGGTTCGTTCAGTCACTGAAACGAGCATGGTATTCATAATGCCAATACCACCAACAAACAGAGAAACGGACGCAACGCCTGCAAGTAACAAATTAAAGACACGTGTTGTTTCATTTCGAGTATTCATGATTTCTGCAAGATTACGAATTTTAAAGTCGTCTTCAGCTGACGGGGTAAGCTTATGTTGTATACGCAATAAACTACTCAATTGCTCTTCTGCTAAGGTAATATCTTTACTCTCGGTGACTACTACCATAATAGAGTCCACCGATAAGGGTTTACTCTTAGTCACCCCTTTAATACGCTTTTTAACCAAATCTAATGGCATAAAGATGATGTCATCCTGATCCGTACCACGCGTACTTTGACCTTTCTCTTCCAAAACGCCTACAATAGTCACAGGGATCTTATTAACACGTATCTTTTCGCCAAGAACATTAGCATTACTGCCAAAGAGCTCAGTACGAATAGTTTGACCAATAACCGCAAAACGACCACCACCTTTAAGCTCTTGATCGGTTATCTCTCGGCCTTCTGAAACTTGCCAATTACCTACCGACATATAAGACTTATCAATACCTTGCACCGTGGTATTCCAGTTTAGATTTCCGGCAACAAGCTGTGCTTGCGAGGAAACAAATGCGGATGCTTTCTCTATTACAGGCAACTGTTCTAAAATCGCATTGAGATCTTTAGTACTTAATGATTGCTTAGTGCCAGAAGTTTTAACACCACCAACACGGCGACCACCATTTCTAATTAAGATTAAATTGCCCCCCATGCTCTCAATTTGTTGCTCTATCTGCTTTTGAGCACCTTGTCCCATCGCCACCATCAATACCACCGCAGCCACACCAATAATGACACCAAGCATAGTAAGAAAACTACGCATGGGGTTTGCCCTGAGCGAGGTTAATGCATAGCGCGCACTATCAATCCAGTTCATTAGTTTTCCCCTTGATCATATTCAGAACAATAATGCTCTAGTATTGTCGCTGCATCACTTGGTTTTTCATTTAACTTATCCGACTTTAAAAGACCATCTCGAAATAACAGTACGCGATTAGAAAATGCAGCAATCTCAGGTTCATGTGTAACCATAATAACGGTCATGCCCTGTCGATTAAGATCCTGAAACAACGTCATTATTTCAAGTCCTGTTTGTGTATCTAACGCACCTGTAGGTTCATCGGCTAATAATAGTGATGGATGATTGATAATCGCCCTAGCAATCGCGACGCGTTGTTGCTGACCACCTGAGAGTTGTGCAGGGTGATGTAACATGCGATCTGCTAAGCCTACTTTTGTTAATGCCTGCTCTGCTTTAGTTTGATAGGTTTTTCGATCCACCTGTGAATATAATAAAGGTAAACAAACATTATCTAAGGCAGTCGTGCGAGAGAGCAGGTTGAATTGCTGAAACACAAAACCAATAGATTTATTCCGAATATGTGCCAATTCAACGTCTGATTTACTACTGACATTATCTCCGTCTAACAACACCTCACCTTCACTCGCCTTGTCTAAACAACCGATGATATTCATCAGGGTTGATTTACCCGACCCTGATGGCCCCATAATGGCAACAAACTCACCCTGTTTAATTTCAAAGCTAACCCCTTTTAATACAGGCACCAAGTTATCACCCATAGGGTAACTTTTATGGATCCCTTTACACGCTAATACATTAGACATAATCACCTCTTTTGAGCACTATTGACGACGTTATCATCGGCCTTTAAATCGCCTGATAGTAACTCTGTGTATTGATCGTCTTGCATGCCCGTATAAATGGTGACTCGTTTTAGGTTATTTTCTTTATCTACTATCCAAACAGTCTCTCGCTTACCTTCTCTATTGGCTTTTTTACGATTAGACTGCATCGCTTTATATTGCAGTAACTGTTCAGGGGTGAGTACTTTTTGCATCATATTGCCTAAGCGATTACGCATTGCAGAACGTGCCTGTGAAGCTGCATTCCCGCCTGTTTGTGCAGGTTTGCTCTTTTGTTTTTCAAGCTCTGCACTAATTGATTGCTTTTGTTCTGCGCTCAGTTGTAGTTCATCGAAGCGACTTAACATCTGGTTACCACCTGCTTGAGCACCTTTTTTCGGTTGTGTTGGCTGAAAGCGCAGAACACTATTAGGGATGCGTAAAACATCATCTTTAGCAGCGGTGATAATTTCAGTATTAGCGGTCATACCCGGCAATAGCAGTTGCTCACTATTGTCTACAGAAATAACCACGGTATAGGTCACCACACTTGAAGAATCAGTTGCCGCCTTACGTACCTGATTAATCTTGCCAATAAAATTTTTCTCAGGCCAAGCATCCACAGTAAAGCGTACTAACTGCTCTTTTTTAACCTGTGCAATATCAGCTTCATCTATAAATGCTTCAATCTGCATTCTTGATAGATCCCCGGCAATGGTGAACAGGACCGGAGTTGTCATGCTAGCAGCGACCGTTTGTCCTTCATTAACTAAGCGGTTAAGAACCACGCCGGTAATCGGAGAACGGATCTGTGTTTCATCGAGGTTGACTAACGCTTCATCTAGGTTTGCTTGTTTTTGTTTGATAAAAGCTTGTGCACTCACTACTTGTGCTTTTGCCACAGCCAACTCAGCTTGCGCCACTTTATAATCTGCGGTAGTGGTATCCAGTTCCGATTGGCTACTGAAGTTCTTTATTAATAACGACTTTAAACGTTGTAAGTCTTGGAGGTGTTTAGCGACATTAGCTTCTGCTTTTTGTACTCCCGCTCTCTTTTCACCCAATGCCGCATTAGCCATCGCAACATCTGCTTCAAGCTGACTTACTTTTGCGATATAACTTGAGTTATCTAACTTGGCAATCAACTGACCTTCGACCACTTGATCATTAAAATCAACAAGCAACTTTACTATTTGTCCTGATACTTGAGAGCCCACTTCAACCATAGTTACCGCGCCTAAGGTACCTGAACTCACCACCTGTTTTTCAACCTTTCCTTGAGAGACAGCAACAGTTTGATATTGATAACTCTCTGTATTTGGCTGCCACCACCAGTAGCCTCCCGCGAGTAGTGTTGCAATCGTTAAAATTGATAGAATCCGCATTTTTTCTTCCTGAGTTAAATGGTTATTCGTTAGTTGTTTAAATATAAAAGACAATATTCATCGCTAGTCACTCTATCAATGAAGGGTGATTAACGCCCCGAACAATTAAATAATTGTAAAGTAACTTGCTAGTAAAACACCCCAGCATTGCGACGAACATTATAGATAAAACTCAACATTTCAGTTATTTACGTGTTAATTGCATCTATTTAATCAGCACAGTTTGTCAAGAGTATGTCCAACAATAGCTATTTTGTGATCGTTTGTGTCAAAACAGATTATTGACACACTTTGAGACACTTTATATTTATCTACTTGCTGAGATTGTTCTGTCGATTCAATAAAATATATCAGGAGTGGCGAGGAAGTGAGCGTAGGATAATACGTTATGAATGATTTTTAAAATTCAGTAATAAAAAAGCCACGTATTAACGTGGCTTATAACTATTTCAGAGGTTTAGCTTAAACAGGCATTGCAGCTAGTTTTGCACAAACCATATCACCAAACTCAGCAGTACTTACTAAGTTAGCTTCACCAGGCTTAGAAAGGTCAGACGTTGAGTAACCATCTTCAAATACACCTTGCATAGCAGCCCACAAGTTCTTAGCTTCTTTTTCCATGCCAAAGCTCATTTCAAGCATTAGCGCTACAGAGCCAATCATTGAGTATGGGTTTGCGATACCTTTACCCGCGATATCTGGTGCAGAGCCATGTGATGGTTCATAGTAAGATTTTTCAGGACCTTTACAAGCAGAAGGCATAAGGCCTAAAGAACCTAAGATACCGCCGCCTTGGTCGCTTAAGATATCACCGAACATGTTTTCCATAACCATTACGTCAAACATCGTTGGCTTTAGACACAGGTAAGTTGCAGCAGCATCAACTAAGATATTGATCACTTCAACTTCAGGGAAGTTCTTGCTCTCTTCTTCAACGATTTCATTCCATAATACGCTTGATTTAAGCACGTTTGATTTATGGATGTTGTGCATCACTTTTTTACGTTTCATTGAAACTTCAAAACCAACACGTACAATTTGACGGATTTGATCTTCATCGTATTCAAGTACTTCACGTACATAACGACGACCTTGTGCATCAACGCCAGTCTCTTTCTCACCAAAGTATAAGCCACCCACTAATTCGCGGATTAGCATGATATCGATGCCTTCACCAACAACAGACTCTTTTAATGGCGAGAAGTGTGCAAGACCTTTTGGAAGGTATACAGGGCGGAAGTTTGCGTAAGTATTGTAACGACGACGCAATGGAAGTAGTGCGCCACGCTCAGGTTGCTCATCAACAGGGATTTTTTTAGAGTCTTCGTGATTAAGACCGATAGTTCCTTTAAGAATAGCATCCGCTTTATCACACGCTGCTTTTGTCTCATCAGGAAATGATTTTCCCGTAGCAAAATAAGCCGCAGCACCAAACAGTACGTCGTTAAGTTCAAAGTTAATATCTGCATTACGCTCTTCAACTAGATTTAAAACTTTAACCGCTTCCTTCATTACTTCAGGACCGATACCGTCACCAGCTAGTAATGCGATGTTATATGTTGTCATTGTTATTTCCCTAAATGATTATTTTGACTGTTCCGAATTGCTTCATGCATCATAAGGAAAAGTTACCTTAGTTTCAAACTTCGTGACACTTTTTTACACCGCATATGGTTGTTTATGCAACTATAGTGAATATTAATTATGCAAATTGATTCATTACAAAGCGATCCAAATAATTTCTTCGCTTCATTCAACTAAAACATCAAAAGGTGATCGCAGCTATCTAGCATAGGATGTACAACGGCAATAACTAGGTTATGCTATTGAATTAAGGTTAATATTAAGGTGGGTAATGGCCATGCAAGGTAGCAAAAAAGAATTTTTTAACGCAACGATAGCCACACAGCGTTTTGCACTAGGCGCCCGCCCTGATGAGATAAAAAAAATTAACGATAATGCCCAACAATGGTTATTAACGCAGCTAGATGCTTCTCCAACGGTCACTTTTGATCGCTCCTTAGCAACCGCTAATAGTATTTTAATCGCGCATAGTGAGTTTACTAAAAGCCGAAAAGCCTTTCGAAAACAGCAAGCAGATAAAACCATTCCAACGGCAATGGCAGAGATGGACAGTGCTAATCAGATGTCAGAGATGCAAGCGATGCCTTCGGAGTCCAAAAAGACAGAAGAGTCTAAGGAACCTAAAAATCCTCATAACGATTTTTATAAAGCATTAACTGCAGATGCACTGAAGCAAACAATCGAGTCTGAAAACAGTTTTAATTGGCGATGTTTAGCCTTTTTTTCCAACCATTTCAGCGTCAGCGCACAAGGTCAATTAATGACCGGGCTTGCGCCAACATTAGAAAGAGAAGCGATCGCGCCAAACTTGTATGGTCATTTCGATCAGCTATTATTAGCCGTCTGTCAGCACCCTGCTATGCTGATCTACCTTAATAATGAAAACTCAATTGGCCCTTCAACTCGTTTCGCCAAGAAAAATAGAGGCCTCAATGAAAACCTTGCTCGTGAGATATTAGAACTGCACACCTTAGGGGTTGATGGTGGTTATCAACAGCATGATGTTACCGAATTAGCAAAGGGGATCACTGGTTGGAGCGTTTTTAAACCAGGAAAAGATAAACAACAGGGCTTTATTTATCATAAAGGAAAACATGAACCAGGTACGCGCACGCTACTGGATAAAAGCTACCCACCGCAAGACTTAGCGCAGGGTAAACAGATGTTAAAAGATATCGCTAACCATCCCAGTACTGCGCGCTTTGTATCTACTAAAATTGTACAGAGCTTTATCAGTGACCAAGCCCCCGAAGAGTTAGTAAATCATTTAACCACACAGTGGATAAAAACCAATGGGCATTTAAAAAGTGTTTTCCAAGCACTCATTAATCACCCTTTAAGCTGGCAAAAACAACAGCAAAAATATAAGACCCCCTACGAATACGTTATATCAACCTATCGCGCCTTAGCGGTTAAAAAGCTCAATATCCGACAGGTACAAAATGCATTAAATACCCTAGGTCAACGCCCCTTTAAAGCGGATTCACCTGCCGGTTATAGTGACCAACAACAAGACTGGGATGGTGCGAGTGCGTTGATGGCAAGAGTTAACTGGGCATCACAGATAGCGGCTAAAAAACAGTTCGCAAAAACCAACATTAACATACTAATTGAAAACACATTTTCCAATACCCTAAGCACGCATAGCTACCAAGTAATAACACGTGCCGAAAGTCGTCAGCAAGCATTAACCTTGTTATTACTTAGCCCTGAATTTTTAACACGATAAGGAGAGAGCATGTTACGTCGTGATTTTTTAAAAGCCTTAGCTGCGAGTTTAGTGGTGTATCAACAGCCTTTATTAGCAATGAATAGCGGCGAAAAACAATCTCCGAAAGTGGTTTGGGTGATGTTACGCGGTGCACTTGATGCACTGCACACCGTCGTGCCAACTTTTGAACCTAGCATGAAAACACATAGACCTACTTTATACCCCAGTATCGAACATAAATTATTGCCGCTCGCACAGGTCAGCTCAATGCAACAGGGTTATGCCCTGCACCCAGCGTTGGTCAATTTGCACCAATGGTATCAGCAAAAACAGCTTCTCCCGGTTGTTGCCGTCTCTTCAGGATATCCCAAGCGTTCTCATTTTGAGGCGCAAGATTATTTAGAGAGTGCTTTACCCGTGCCCGACTTAGATAGTGGTTGGTTAGCACGCGCTATTGCACTAAAAAATAAACAAGCGATCGCAATTGCACAATCAACGCCAATCAGTTTACGCGGCTCAAATCAGCATGCCAATACATGGTATCCATCACGTCTACCTGATGCCGAACAACAAACTTACCAAGCGCTACAACAGCTTTATCAAGACTCTCCACAACTGTTAACCCGTTTAGAGGAAGGGTTAAATATGGAAGCATTACTGGGTGAGCAAAATCTGCAAAAAAAACAGCAAGGTAGCTTTGTTAGCCTGAGTAAATCCTGCGGACAATTACTGTCACAACCGACGATGGATTGCGCCATGCTCACATTGGGTGGCTGGGATACTCATAAAAACCAAACAGGGCAACTGCAACGTCAACTGAGTTTATTAGATAAAGGGTTACAGGCCTTAAAAACAGAGCTTGGTGAACAATGGGACAATACCTTAGTGATCGTGGCAACTGAGTTTGGACGAACGGTAAAAGAGAATGGTACCCGAGGAACAGATCATGGCACAGCAAGCGCCCTATTTTTGGCGGGAGGAAAAATACAGGGTGGCCAAATATTAGGAAAATGGCCGGGTTTACAAGTAGAGCAACTGCATCAACAACGCGACCTTAAAGCCACCAGCCATCATTTTGATTGGATAGCAGCATCATTGCAGCAGCATTGGCAATTAACCGACCAACAAGTACAACATATATTTCCAACCGCAAAGGTCTACCAAGGGAAAATGTTTAGGGCTTAGCGATGGGTATCGAGTATTGAGCTTCGTACTACGAGACCCTGTAAATAATTCTATTCACCTATACCGGATTATCAATATCAATGAAGATAACATCGAAATCTAGTTCATCATTTAAATACTGACCTAATGCCTTTACGCCATAACGCTCTGTCGCATGATGGCCTGCTGCAAAATAGTGTATGCCCATTTCGCGGGCAATATGCGTTGTACGCTCTGATATTTCACCACTGATAAAGGCATCAATGCCCTGCTCTGCGGCGATGGTAATATAGTCTTGCCCGCCCCCCGTACACCAAGCAATCGTTTTGATCTCTTTTTTACCACCATCAATATGTAACGGCTCACGGTTAAGCACATCTGTAAGTCGTGCGCTTAATGCCTCAGGGGAGATCGCTTGTTCAAATTTACCCACACGTCCGACACTGCGTTTGTCCCAAGGCTCAAGCGGACGCCTATCGATTATCTGTAATAATTTAGCAAGCTGCGCATTATTACCCAGTTCAGGATGAACATCTAAAGGCAGATGGTAAGCGTAAAGGTTAATACCATTTTCAATCAATGCTTTAATACGATTGTACTTCATACCGACAATCTCTTGTTTCTCCCCTTTCCAGAAGAAACCGTGATGTACTAAAATCGCATCAGCTTGCTGCTCAATTGCAGCATCTATCAATGCTTGATTGGCAGTTACACCGGTAATGATTGTTTTGACCTCATCTCGGCCTTCAATTTGTAAGCCATTTGGGCAATAATCTTTAAATTGATGTATCTCTAACAATTGGTCTAATTTATTAGCAAGTTTTCTGTTTTTCATAAGAAGCTCGTGATTGTATATGACAAAGTGATATAACAGTGACCTCCCTATCAGAAGAGATAGATCACTGTTTAATTATTGTAGCGGATTAGTTTACAGCAGGTAACTATTTGGAATGATAAATGAGAATTGACTGCCTTCACCTAAGTTACTTTCAATATTTAGCTCACTATCATAGTGATTTAGGGCATGTTTTACTATTGACAACCCGAGTCCTGAACCACCAGTATCGCGAGATCGAGAACCATCAACGCGATAAAAACGTTCAGTAAGATGCAAAATGTGTTCAGGTGCAATACCATCACCATTATCCATTACACAGAAATAAGCACCTGTTGTACATTTACGCCAAATAACCTTAATCGAACCACCTTTCGGTGTGTAATTAACGGCATTATAAACTAAGTTTGCCATCGCACTGCGCAATTGCATCTCATCGCCAAATAACTGTAAATTATCTTCAACCGAAAATTGTATTTGCAGTTTTTTCTTTTTACCTAATGCCTGAGCCTCATTTTCCATTTGCGTAAGCAATGCGGGCACATTTACTTTTTCATCAAGCACAATACTTGCTGCCCCCTCAATTTTAGAAAGTGTCATTAATTGCTCAACCAAAGAGCACATACGCGAGGTTTGTGCATCTAATACACTGATCGCTTTTTGCTGCCGTGTCCCCTCTTCACTTTGCATGCCCAAAATCTCAATATAGCCTTGCAAAACAGTTAACGGAGTGCGAAGTTCATGGGAAACATTAGCTACAAACTGACGACGTTGCTCATCAAGTTGTCGATAGGTTGTTACATCACGGACAATTAAAATACGCTGGTGTTTAGCGTAAGGCATAACCCGAAACTCAAGCACTTTATCAGCATTAATGGGGGAAGTAAGGTCCAGTGGTTGATCGTAATCTTGGCTTTTTAGGTGTTCACTGAAAAGTGGATTTCGAATAAGATTGGTGATGTTATCACCACAATCCATCGGCCATTTAAAACCAAGTTGAAACTGTGCTAAACGGTTACACCAAATTATCTCACCACTCTTATGAAATACCACTACAGCATCCGGAAGTGCTTCAGAGCCTTCTCGAAAACGGCTAATAACCGACGCTAGGTTATTTCGACGTTTACGGTGACGCTGTTGCATATTATGAATACCAACAAATGCATGCTCCCAATCAGACTTACCATGAGGCAGAACCGTACTTTTACTGTTCCATAACCAATTGTTTAACTTTTTGAGGTAATAATAATGCCAGATAATATGTATAAAAAATGAGATTAAAATGAGTTCAGTCAAGCAACCGAATAAAGAGCCGATGGTGATGATTGGGAGATAGATAATCACTAACCCCCACATTAAGGCCTTCCATGAGTAGATCTTCAATGTAGTATATTCTCTATTATCTGTTGGCTATCTGTTAAGCTTGGGTTATGACTTAGTTGAAAAACGATAACCTGAACCGCGCACTGTTTGTACTAAGTGGTCATGATCTTTTAATGCCTTACGTAAACGCCTAATATGCACGTCAACAGTGCGATCCTCAACGTAAACATTAGTGCCCCAAACATTATTAAGCAGCTGCTCTCGGCTATATACTCGCTCAGAATGAGTCATAAAAAAATGTAATAACTTAAACTCTGTTGGTCCCATCTCCAAAGCAACCTCTTCCAGTGATGCACGGTGAGAAACAGGATCAAGCTTTAATTTCCCTACCTCTAATGTATCATCAAGTGAGGTTGGATTTACACGGCGAAGAACTGTTTTTAAACGCGCCATTAACTCTTTAGGCGAAAAAGGTTTAGTCACGTAATCATCGGCCCCATTTTCAAGCCCGCGTACTTTATCTTCTTCTTCACCACGTGCCGTTAGCATCACAACAGGAATTTGGCGTAACATCTCATCGACCTTTAGATGTTTTAATAGTTTAATACCACTCCCACCGGGGAACATCCAATCCAATAAAATAAGATCAGGGTAAGGTTCAACAAGTTGCTGTAGAGCACCTTGGTATGTTTCAGCCTCTATGCACTCATAACCATGCTGCTCTAAGACAAAACATAACATATCACGGATTGCTACTTCATCTTCGACTACTAATATTCGACTTGCCATTCGACCTTACCTGTTTCTCTAAAATTAAAGTGACGCTATTATTACCATGGAGTATGACATTTATATGACAAAGAATCACAAACTGTCATATAACTAATAAGAGATTACAAAATGATCGATTACAGGTATGGTAAACGTTGAGATATGATTAGTTATTAAGTGTTCATCAAGACGACTGCTAAGTAATATTTTATTTTTATTAATTGATCAGTTCTTTTGTTGCAAATTACCTGTTAAATCAGTGCTAAAGCAGCTTTCTTCAAACAATTTTAACGGTAAAGGCTTAGAAAATAAATACCCTTGACCAAATCGACAACCTAATTCAATCAATATCTGCATTTGTCTTTCATTTTCAATTCCTTCTGCAATCACTTGGATATTGAGATGTTGCGCCATCATGATCATTATTTGGCATAATTCACGGCTATTGCGATCTGTTTCTAACTCATCAACAAACGACTTGTCGATTTTAAGAATATCTACATCCATTTTTTGTAAATAGGATAAGGAGGAATAGCCAACACCAAAATCATCAATTGCAATAGGTACTCCTTGATTTGCTAATTTGGTTAACTGAGCACGAATCATCCCTTCAGTTTCCATCAATAGGTTTTCGGTTATTTCAACAATGATAGCGTCACGATTCAACCCGAGTTCAGCAATATACTCAAACCAATTTTCCATCCATTGGTCATCGCTTTTAAATTGTAAAGGAGAAACATTAATACTGATTTGGAAGTCATCCCCTACTCCGATTTGCTTTAATTTCACTAAGTCTTTGGCGGCAGTCCTAGCTACCCATTCTCCAATACTGACAATCAATCCCATCTCTTCTGCAACAGGAATAAACTCTAATGGCGAAACGATCCCTTTAATTGGATGATTCCAACGAATCAACGCTTCAGCTTTGCAAACTTCATTGGTTAATAGATTCATAATAGGCTGATAATATAGTTCAAATTCCCCATTTTTAATGCTATTTCGCAAGTCTTCAACTAATGCATGCTTTTTAACAACATCATCCAACATGTTCCCATTAAAAAAATGATAACAATTTCGCCCCTCTTCTTTAGAACGATACATTGCTAAATCAGCACTTTTGATCAAGCTCTCAACACTATCACCATCATCAGGGTAAGTGGCAATACCAATACTTGCAGTAACATAAACAAGCTTACCTTTAATATCAAACCCCTTTGATACATTAAAATGAATCGCTTTGACTACTCTTTCGATTTCAGCTTTCTTGGTTATATTTTCTATTAAGATAATAAACTCGTCTCCGCCTAATCGAGCAAGTATTGATGAGCCAGGCATTACTCTGGTAATCTCTTTACTTACTTCAATTAAGACAAGATCGCCATAGTCATGACCCATCGTATCATTTATCTCTTTAAAGCCATCTAGATCCAGACCTATCACAGCAAAAGGTGCACTCGCAGGTTGTGCAATAAGAGAGGATAGTTTTTCTAAAATAGCACGACGATTTGGCAAACCAGAAAGAGCATCACTGTAAGCTTGAGTTGTTAATTGCCTGTTTGCAACTTCTAATGCATTGGTTCTTTGTTGCACTTTATCTTCCAATAAATGATCCCGCTGCTCAATTGTTTCTAACATCTGATTAAAACAATGTGCAAGATTTCCCACTTCATCTTTTGATAAAACTTCAGATCGTAAACTGTAATTATTTGTGGCCGTTACGCGATCAGCAACGGTCGCAAGTTTAGTTAATGGATAGATAAGACTTTGACGTAAAAATAGAGAAAGTAAAAAGCTTAATACTAAAATTAAAGCTAATATTGCCAAAATAAATGTGCTAAAAAAAAGTAGACTTTTTTCAATGAGCGAGTAATCAGCTTTGATAATCAACAAACCATAATCAACACCTTTCATCGTGAGTCTAGTTTCAATAACCATCAATTGGGTAAATATTTTTACATCGTTATCTTTAATCGCATAAAGACCAACAAAAGTTTCACCATCACTTCCTTGTACACGCACGCTAACAATATTGCTTTGCTCTAGTAACGGTCTAATCTGCTCATCGGCACTAAGTTCATCTTCAAAAATGAGTGCTGCAGTTAAATTTGGCGCTAATATATTAGCAATTGAATTTAGTCGAGATTGCTCTGCTTGCTTAACAGCATTTAGCTCATAAACAGTAAACATAATGGCAATTGTAAGACTAGTAAACAGTGCAACAAGCATTAAAATCAACAATAATTTAGCATTTAATGAAGTCGAAATGATGCGTTTAAAAATCATTCTTGATCACCTTTATACACACGTCCCAAACGAAGTACTTTTGAGCTCATATTAATGCCTGCATTTTTTAATTTAACAGGGTTCGCTTCGAACCTAACTTTCCCTCCTACTATATAAAAATTAATATGACCGCCAGCATCAAGAAAACCATCATACTCTCCTACTAACATAGCGTGAGTTATCATTTTGCTATCATTCAAGTCATGCCATTTATGGATATCATTTTTTGAGATATACAAAGTATCGCAATCGCTTATATTTTCGCGTTTAGTAGTGAGGTGCTTAATCACAATACGATGATTTTTAATTGTAAGTTTTTCAAGCGTTTGTGTAGCAGCATCAGTAAATTGTTCACTAAAACTACAGATAGTATAGCGAGTATTTGTTTCGGGATTAAACCATTCACCTTGAGAGTAACGGGCAAAATTATAAAGGAAACCTGATTTTATTGCGTCTTCACGAGGGCTAGAAATAGCACACGTTGTAAATAACGAGGCTATTATTAGAAAACCAATAAGAAAGATGTTGCGTGATTTCATATGAATAAATTTTCTAGAAATCAACAATCATTCTAGCAACATAACTAGGCTCAATATACGTTGCTACGGTATAACTTTCAGAAGTATTGTTATATTCTAAATGGCTACTATACAACATATTATTTCCTGTTAAAGATAAAGAAACCGCTGACGCAACTTTCCAATTCCAACTTAAATCCAAAGTGCTGTAATTATCAGTTGAATATGCGTCACTATTTTCATTTCTAAAAATAGAAGAGAATATATGCTCTGGTGTAAGCGCAAAATTTGCTTTAAAAATAAATTGGCGTAAATATGAATCATGACCAATAGCGGCCTCCGTTCCATCGGGAAGATCATATTGATAAGAAGTAAAACTATAACCTAGCTCGGTAGTTAACGTATCATAAGGCTGCCACTTTAAAATAGCTTCTCCGCCATAAGTAATCAACTCGGCATTAGAAACAAAATCAACATTAATTAATGTAAATGTCGGATTAACACTTTTCTCTACAACCATTACATTTCGCGCTTGGGTGTGAAAAACAGACAGATCTATGCCCCAAGAATTTGCCGTGTAGCGGTAGCCTAACTCTTTAGAATTAGATTTTTCAGCTTCTATATCAACATTGCCCGTGATGACCGTCTTTATACCAAATACAGAAGTACCAAGCGCAATTCCATTAAATTCAATCAGCGAGGGCACTCTGACACCTTGTGATATTGCCCCCCACATGGTGTGATTTGAAGTTGGAGTCCACAGTATCCTCCCCATCGGTTGATGCTCCCAGCCCGTGAAACTGTTGTTCTCGGATCTATTTCCTACAATTAATTTAAGTTTCTCAGGAATAAGGTTAAATTGAGCTTGAAGAAAGCCACCGAAGTGATTATATGAATCAAGGTCTTCAATACTTTGGATATAATCCGTGTCCTCTACGGAGATATCGTTATATCGGTAATTAACTCCCCAATCTAGTTGGATATTATCAAAGATAGTATTCATCTGATAATCTATGTCTGTAATGAGAAAGTCATCTTCATAATAAAGTTGCTCTCCTTTTTGAGAGCTAATTGATGCTTGGAGCATCTGGTTAGAAACACCAGAAATTCGATGTTCTAGCCTTGTCATTAATTGCAAATGTTCACGTTTATATTGATCTTCAACATACACTCTCTGATTGGTTGCTATATCCGCAACCCTTAAAGTTTGCCCCATTTCAATATGAGTATATTGAGTTTGTGCAAATAAAGAGGTACTTTCATTGAAAGTGAGATCAATTCGCCCACCGATACTTTTCTTTTGCCCATCATCATTAGGCTTAAGTGCAGCACTACTTTCAGTAGAAGAGTTCGTTTGTTCGAAACCACCAAAAATACGAAATGAACTATAATTAGCTAAATCTCCACCCACCCTAAAGTTAACTTTATTTTCTAGCTGCGCACCTGATTCAACTTGCACTAATGCACCAAGAGTATCTGTCGAGTGCTTGCTGATAATATTAACCACACCGTTGGTTGCATTACTCCCCCATAACAGACCACCTTGTCCTCGGATAATTTCTATACGCTCAATATCATGAAGCGGAATATTTAGCGCCTCCCAATATACCCCCGCAAAACCGGGATTATAAATACTTTGCCCATCAATCATGACTAATAGTTTACTAGAGTATCGACCAGCAGTGCTTCGTGAGGTGATCGCCCATTGGTTATTATCAATTTGACGTACCTGCATGCCAGGCACCAGTTTTAGTGCTTGAGCGACAGTAGTAACGCCAGATTGCATTATTTCTGTATTAGTTAATACGTAAATTGATGAGGCGGTCTCAGACATATTTTGTAGTCGTTTCATAGCTGATGTCACTTGTACATCAGTCGCCATTAAGTCCTCAAAATCTAAACTAGGCAGTTCATCTAAATCAAAACCTTGCGTTTCATCTGTGCTCGCAAAGGTATTCGAAATGGAAGTAACTAGGCTAAACAATACAAACAGAATACAAAAACGTTTAACAGTTAATAATTTTTCCATAAATTAAACTCAGTAAATTAATAGTAATATTGTTTGCTGACTAAGGTATTTCCAATCAACAGAGCTTAAATATAGCTGATAAATATCCAAAGACAATTGACCTAAAACTTTTAAAATACAAAAGCACCACAAATGTCAAATAATTAAAAGAAAGACATAACGGGAAATATAATAAGTTGTCCTTTAATAATCCCTACAATATAAATGCAAACATTAATAAGCTATCCTTTAACAATCTTTACAATATAAATACAAACATTAACAAAGGATTATATAATTGAAAAACAACATCTTATAAATCAGAGCATTAGCCCAGTTTTTAGTTTTTAGATTATGATGTTGAATAAGTGAATACGGTATTTCTGTTGGTAACCGTTATAAAATCATTTACACTCTTTCACTACTTCTCATTTATTAAGGTACATTTCATGTTTTTCAAAAACCTTCAAGTTTATCGATTTACCCGTCCTCTAGAGCAAGATGAAAAAGCCCTTGAACGAAACTTGGAAGAGTTTAAATTCAAACCTTGCGGCAGCCAAGATGTATCAAAACTAGGTTGGGTATTTCCTATGGGAAAAATTGGTGCGATGTTTACGCATACCGCTAACAAACAGATTCTTATCTGCCTTAAAAAAGAGGAGAAGATGTTACCTGCTGGCGTGATTAAAGACCAACTTAACGACCGTGTTGAAGCCATTGAATTAGAGCAAGGCCGGGCACTAAAGAAAAAAGAGAAAGATGCATTAAAAGAAGATATCGTGATGCAACTTTTACCACGTGCATTTAGCCGTACTTCGCAAACTTTCGCTTGGATAGATCCTGAATCAGATATGTTATACGTTGATGCCTCAAGCGCACGCAAAGCGGAAGAACTAATATCTCTACTACGTAAAACATTAGGCAGCTTGCCTGTTGTGCCAATTCAACTTAAAAATCAAGCAGACGTAGTGATGACTGACTGGTTAGTTGAGGGCAACATTCCAGCTAACTTTAAGTTGGAAGATGAAGCAGAGTTATGCTCTGCACTTGAGGGTGGCGGTATCATCCGTTGTAAACAACAAGATCTGCTTTCAGATGAAATAAAAAATCATTTAGCATCGGATAAATTTGTTACTAAATTGGCATTAAACTGGGCGGATAGCATCTCATTTATCATTGGTGAAGAGTTTGCTTTAAAACGCATTAAATTTGCCGATGTATTACAAGAGCAAAATGAAGATATCGAAAAAGATGACTTTGCAGCACGCTTTGATGCAGATTTCGCACTAATGACGGGTGAAATAAAACAATTAATTCCAGCAGTGATTGAAGCTTTTGGTGGTCAACAAAGTCTATAAGCGAGATTAAAATAAGATGCTTCAATCACTTAGTGAATTATTACTAATGAAGCATCTTGAAATTAAGTAATACTTTTCGCGCCTCCAAACCATATAAAACAAATAACATTTACTATCTCATCTCACTAAATACTTATATTTGATACCTTTTAACTGCTATTATCTGCACTTCGAAATTACAGATGAGAGTTGAAATTTTATGAGTGTTTCTATTTTTGGTAGTGCTAAATCTCCTAGTGCCACAAAAGCCCTACTACTTGGTTCCGGCGAACTTGGTAAAGAGGTTGCAATTGAACTGCAACGTTTTGGTATTGAAGTCATTGCTGCCGACAGTTATGAAAATGCGCCTGCAATGCAAATAGCCCATTCATCACACGTTGTTTCGATGCTAGATGGTGAAAAACTAGAACAGATTATCCGTGCTGAAAAACCAGATTTTATTATCCCTGAAGTCGAAGCTATCGCGACAGACACACTGGTAAAACTTGAAAATGAAGGCTTTAATATTATCCCTTCTGCCCGCGCTACCAAGTTAACCATGGACCGAGAAGGTATTCGCCGTCTCGTTGCAGAAACTCTGCAAGTAAAAACCTCTCCCTATTTCTTTACAGATACAAAAGCTGAGTATCTACAAGCCGTTAAAGAGGTCGGTATTCCTTGTGTCGTTAAACCAGTAATGAGCAGCTCGGGTAAAGGACAATCTGTGATTAAATCTGAGTCTGATTTAGACAAGGCTTGGAATTACTCACAGGAAGGCGGTCGTACAGGTGCGGGTCGAATCATTGTTGAAGGTTTTGTGCCATTTGATTATGAGATCACCCTACTGACTATCAGTGCAATTGATGGTGTACATTTCTGCGCACCTATTGGTCACCGCCAAGAAAATGGTGACTACCGTGAATCATGGCAACCACAGCAGATGTCTGCAACAGCACTTGAGCAAGCACAAACGATTGCAGAGAAAGTAGTGACTGAATTGGGCGGTTATGGCTTATTTGGCATGGAGTTCTTTGTCAAAGGTGATGACGTTTATTTCAACGAAGTTTCTCCTCGTCCACACGATACAGGCTTAGTCACACTCATTTCACAGGATGCATCTGAGTTTGCACTGCATGTACGCGCTATTTTAGGCTTCCCGATTGGCACCATCACACAATATGGGCCGACTGCATCAAGCGTGATATTAGGTAATGGCACGTCACAGGATCTGCAATATAGCAATATTGGTCCAGCACTTGGCAAAGTGAATGGCGCACAGATTCGCCTCTTTGCAAAGCCAGATATCAACGGTACACGACGCTTAGGTGTCGCGATTGCACGTGGAGCAAATACAAATAATGCCATTAGCAATGCTAAATTGGTTTCAGAATCAGTAAAAATACATTACTAATACTGTTTACGACGAAAGTAACGACGATATAAAGGTAACTTCGGTTACCTTTTTTTATGCCTAAAAACACAAGAACGGTTACAAAAGCAGCGCTTTTAACAAAAAAAAGCAAATAAAGCTTGAAATACCAACAAATTAATATACTGTTGTTACATACAGTGTTTATTCGTACAGTATTTGTAGAGGTGGTATTTATGTTATCAAGTTATCAGCAACAAGCAGACAACAACGCATTTAATCTTAACACGCTAAATGTAGTAAGAACTTGCTCGCCTAAAAGATTAACTTTGAGTTATGATCTCAATAACTATCAACCACTGTTGACCCACCTACAAACCTCTGACGATCCTCGCTGGATCCTATTTATAGCCCCTCCCGGTAAACCTAATTTCCAATTTCTACAGCAAGCAGGCATCAATAAAAGTCGTATTATCACCCTTTCTCCAAAGCAGTTGAACAATCCGGAAAAAATTTTTAAAGATGCCCTAGCGAGTAATAATTATGCGGCAGTTATTCATTGGGTTAACAGCGAACAGAAACCATCAATAAATGAGATAAATCAATTAACTGAAGATTCTAATACTCACTGTTTTGTGTATTGTGCTCAATAAACGTTATACTGGCGGCTCTTAAAATAAATTTTGGATAAACTTATGTACCCATACTGCGATAAAACTAAAAACATTATTAATTTAATTGGAAGTGGTGATACTGCTTATGTTCCTAAAGCAATCACCTGTGCAATTAAAACCTTAGATGCAATTGCAGCGGATGAAAAGCTAGAAAATAAAACCCGCGAAGATGCTGCGTTTGCAGCTGCAAATTTAGTATTAAGTGATTATAACGACAATGATTGATCACCATTAATAGCAATCTACCAAAACATATGCTCATTGTTATTTATTAAAGTACCTAATAACTGTATTCAATTGCAATTGACAGCTATTATTCAATCAAGGGTTTGACCTTAACTACTTTCCCTCGCCCCCCCCCAGACCATTGCATTAAAGAGATGAAATAGCCACGATTATGAGCTAATAAAAACAAAAGCATTTCGCCCTACTCTTCTTGAAGTTTACCTTTGCTAATCTGAAGAGTAGGGAGCCGTTCTCATTGCTAAATTCGACCTGTGTATGAAGGGTGTTTTTATCTTTCTAACTGTTGTTGTAAATCTTTTTGAATTAAAGCTAATTCCATTAATGCATATTTGTACTCAATAAATTCATGGATATTAGTCGTTGTTGTCATCTTAAAGTAATAAATTGCTTTATCTAGGTGTCCAATTTGCTTATGCCACTGTCCAAGATAGAAATAAGCTTCACAAAGTCGCTCCGCCAACTCCTTGTTACTCTTTACACCAGCAGTTACGTTTACAAAAAACTCACTTTCAGATGTTCGACCAGAAATAACATCAATAAGTGACCAAGCATAGCGATTATCCCCACTTGCTATTTCTTCGTTTTGTAAGGCAAGTAATGCGCTTTCATCATCGATTTTACTGTCTATGATATAACGCCACAGAATTCGATATGGATCATTTTTATCAAGCTCATAGAATTTATTAATATCCCTGGATGCAAGAGGATAACGTTTTACTTGATATAGTCCAATTGCACGATGTAAATAACTAAATTGTATTAGATCTGATAATTCAATAGCTGAATCAAAGGCATCAAATGCTTCATCATAAGATTGCCCTAGTAAAAGATATACACCTAAAGAATTATAAGGTTCAGAAAATGCAGGGTCTGTATTAATTGATTGCGTAAAATCATATCGGCTATGTGCACTTAACCCCATTCGATCATAAATGAGCCCGCGCTCGTATAATAACATTGCTTTCTCTTTCGGCTCACCTTGGTGCTCTGCAATTAACTGATTAAGACGTAAAAGCTTAACTTCATCTTGATAATCAACTTGAACAGCGGTCGCTATCGGCAATGCAACAATCGTATTATTATCTCTGCTGTTCACGCTTTTATGGTGCGAGGGAGATGAGCAAGCCGTTATGAATAAAACCAATGGTAATAAAACAAACTTAGATAATTGCAATTTCATGAATAAACCCTTGTAGGTAGGAGAGTAAAGAGTGAACTATAATAATAATAAAGTAAAGGTAGATATATTATCATGGGGAATAAAAAACATACTTTATAAACAGTTTCCGGCAGTGCATAATTTTACTTGCTTAAGTAAATATTGCTGTGCAATATTTACTCGCTTCTGTTGCGCCTCATCCATAATAGATAAATTTTTACCTTCTTCAATATCAAAAACTGTCACCGGCCATTTTATCGTCATCATATAGATACTATTCTCACCACGCATTACTTTAAAAGTACCTATCTCCCCCTCCTGAGTATCGCGACGAGATGAACAGGCATACTCACCATAAAACACCTCGGCTGAGTGGATTTTCGCTATTTTAGGCTTTATAAATAGCGTGTTGACGCAGCTACTTTCAATGATATCTTTGACAGAAGTGACAAACCGTTGAACAGTCATTGACTGCGGTAAGTTAGTTAACTTTTGCTTATTTATATAAGCATATTTTTCAGATAATAGTAAGCGCTTAGGTTCATAAACCACCTCAGAGAAACGTTCTAATTTGAGGTCTTTAATTTTTTTCCAACCCATTTCCCATCCCGGATAAATAGGTGTAATAAAACGCTCTTCTTGATTCGCATATTGTGCAAATAATTGTTCAGACTCGTCTAATTCAATTGACTCGTTAATGCAGGGGATCGAAGAGAACCGAACACCGCTGTCATCTTCACACTTATAAACTTGCGCATAAATTGGTGTACTTATAAGTGCGCATGCAATAAATGTGAATAAATAATTAAACATCTTTTGAGACAACCTTTATTTTCAATAACTACTTTAGTTTACTCTCACATCAAAATAACGAAAGCTAATATAAGTTTATTTCAAATCGATTTTATGAATATCCTGTTGCGAAAACTGTTTCTGCAATATTGATTTTTTCTCCATATAAATATCCCCACCTTTAGCTATTGTAAAGTGTTCTGGACTGTCATTATATATACTTTGATAAGCCATAATTAATTGTAAACTATCGCCTTTTTGTTTATCATCGAGCGGATTCCCATCCTGCCACTTCCCAGTTTCAACGGCTTTCTTCAGTTGTAAATAGAGTGATGGAGATAGGTTTTTTGCATAATTAGATATTGTTGACACGTAAATAACTCTCATTTTTTTAAAAAAGTATTATGCTAAGTATATTGAACTAAGGAAATATTTCTACTGATGTTTATTAAGACGGGGATTCAACTCTCACTTGTTTGTATTGCTTTATTAATTAGCTCATGTGATGTGTTCAAAAATGATAGTTTAAATAATATTTGTCAAGAACATCCCGAATTATGTGACGATTTATATATCATTGCTGATTGTCGTTTTAAGAGAACAACAGTTATACGCGCACGCTATTACGATAAAATTGAAGCAAATGAAGTTAACAAACAAAAACTACTGACTGAGCTTGATGAGTACCAATCTTGCCTTGAATTAACTCTATTTCTCCAATTTACGCGCAATAAACAGCGTAAAGAGTACAGATTAAGTAATTACCTCACAGCTCAAACCTTAATGCAAACGCATATTGAAGAGAGCAGAGGCACACAGGATCCAATTCTTGCATATTATCTCTGGACACACCATCAGGATTTACAAGCGCGCCAAGTCTTTTTAGCTGCCGCAACTGAAAAAACGGTTTCCGATCCACGTCTTTTATTTAAGCTGGCTCGCGTTAACTCTACAGGCACACCACAAGATGCATTAAACCTATTTTATAAAGCATTAGCATTAAGTCGCTCAACAGAAGAGATCCCTAATTCTACATTTTTACTTATAATGACTATTTTTTATCAACATAAAAAATTTGAAGAAGCTTATATTTGGGCGCTCATTTCACTTAAAGGAGATCAACAAAATGCATCACCTATAAACTTGGATCTGATTTTAAAAAGAGGGGTAGTCGGCGGTGAGAGGGTAATTTTAAATGATAGAAACTTAGCGCTCATAGCAGAACAATATTATCAGCAATTGAAAGTTGGAAAATTTAACGAACAGGCTCCCTTATTACAAACGCCAAGCATAACGAAAACATTAATTAACTAATATAGCCTCATATAGAGGCTATATTAAGAGTTGTTGATATGTTGTGCTTATATCAGTTAATTCAAATGCCTTACGCATTTTAATAACATCAAAGAATGACCATTCACTTGTACAGTTTCTGTGAGGTTAACTTTCTTATTTAATAACGATCCCGTCGCGCAGGATGTATCAATTTTCAGTTTCCAAATAAGTCCTTTTTCAAGTTTCGGTAATTTGCAACCAATTTGGTAGCTCGAAGCATTTAAAATTAAAAACCAATGCTCGCCAGTACGTTTTGTTTCACGTAATTCGACTGCAATTGCTTGTGAATTCTTAGCATGCCAATCAGCATCTTCCATGATGTAACCATCTGGATGGTACCATTTAACAAGATCTGAATTTTCACAACCAGATAAACAATCATCACGCAGTGCTAAACTACCAAATAAACGAGATTCATGGCGTAACGTGATTATCTGAGAAGTAAAATCAAGTAACTGCTGGTCAACTTCAGACAAATTCCAATTTAACCAAGTCAGTTTATTATCCTGACAATAAGCATTATTATTACCAGATTGATTATTTCCCATTTCATCGCCAGATAGGAAATGTGGCGTGCCCTGTGAAAGCAATAACGTCGCAATTAAATTACGCTTTTGTTGCTGACGAAGAGCATTGATACGCTCAATCTGAGTTGGCCCCTCACTGCCATAGTTTGCGGAAAGATTGTTGCCATGACCATCACGGTTATTCTCTTCATTTGCAAGGTTATGACGTTCTGCATAAGAAACAAGATCATCTAAAGTAAAGCCGTCGTGATAGCATATATAATTAACACTTGTTGAGTTTGAACGATAATGCTTAACAAAAACATCACGAGAGCCAAACAAACGGGTAGCAACGTCAGCAACGTGTCCCGTATCTCCACGCCAGAAAGAACGCATTGTATCTCTATATCTATCATTACACTCAAGCCATTCGCTAGGGAAGGCACCTAAGCGATAACCACCGGGACCAATATCCCATGGTTCAGCAATCAATTTTACTTGACTTAAAACAGGATCTTGAAGTACTGATTTGAAAAATGCACTTTGTTCATTAAAACCATTGCTTTCACGTGCCAAAGTAACCGCAAGGTCAAATCTAAAACCGTCGACTTGCATCTCTGTTACCCAGTAACGTAACGAATCGATAGTTAATTTCAATGACCATGGGTAATTGATGTTTACCGTATTGCCACAGCCAGAATGATTACTGTGACTCAAATAATCAAGTTCGTCGCTGTGTGTTTTTTTCTCAAAAGTATAGTAATTACGATTATCAAAACCTTTCAGGCTTAGGATAGCCCCATCAAGTCCTGATTCTGCAGTATGGTTATAGACAACATCAAGGATAACCTCAATACCCTCTGCATGTAACTCTTTCACCATGGTTTTAAATTCATTCACCGCATCATATTGTGCATAACGGCATTCCGGCGAAAAAAAGTTAATCGGGTTATAACCCCAAAAATTAGTTAAACCAAGTTTTTTAAGTCTCGGTTCACTCATAAAGCTAAAAATTGGCATTATTTGTAAACTAGTAATACCCAGTTTTTTATAATGAGCAATACTAGCAGGATCAGATAAACCTAAATATTTACCACGCTTAGCCAGCGGTACTTTGTCGTTGAGTTGACTAAATCCTTTTACATGCACCTCATATAAAATACGCTCATCATCTTTTACAATTGGTTTTGTCACCGATGACCAGTCGAACTCATCGTCCACAACGACCGACTTAACAATATGATGGCCAGAACGAGTATCTTTTACTTCTTCAAAACTATGTTGCACACGGTTTAAAGCTTTGGCATAGGGATCGATTAATAGGTTATCTGGATCGAATTGATATCCTTTTTGAGGCGATTTTTCTCCAAAAACCCGATAACCATAAAGCTGACCGGCTTCAACATTATGGATAAACACACTCCATAAATGTCCCTGTTTCACGTCCAGCGCATAATTTGCAATTTCTTTTTCACACTTATCAAATAGGCATAGCTCGACACGATATGCGCCTAAACTATATACCGAAAAATGACAACCCTGTCTCTCTTTATCCAACACGGCACCAAGGGGCAAAAATTGCCCGCTTGATGCTGAAAATGGCTGTTTATGAGAATCTAATTTAAGTAGATCTTCACGCACTTAACTATCCTTTTTTTTGTAAGTAAACTGTTGATAATGGAGGTAAATCTACTAAAAATGAAAACGGCTTACCTTGCCATTCTTGCTCAGTTGCAACAAATACACCCAATGTATCACCCATTGGGAAATTACTGCCCCAATAAAAATGACTATCCGTGTTTAAAATCACTTCATATTCACCAAGCTCACAGACAGGAACACGGTAACCTTCGCGTGGAATAGGAGTAAAGTTTGATAAACAGATAATTTGTTTATCTTGAGCAGCATTTTTACGCATGAATGAGAAAACACTATTTTCACCATCGCTATGATCTAACCATTCAAAACCATCGGTATTGTAATCTAATTCGTAAAATGCAGGATTACTTTTATAGAGATGATTAAGGTCTTTGATTAACTGCTGCTGTCCAGCATGTTTATCAAACTCCAATAGGTGCCAGTCTAAGCTGCCATCATGGTTCCATTCACGACTTTGAGCAATCTCAGCCCCCATAAAGTTCAACTTTTTACCTGGATGTGCATACATATAACCGGAGTAAGCACGTAAATTAGCAGCAGCTTGCCATTCATCACCAGGCATTTTGTCAATCATACTTTTTTTACCATGTACTACTTCATCATGTGAAATTGGTAAAACAAAATGTTCATTGTAATGGTAAACCATTGCAAAGGTCATCTCATGATGATGGTACTTACGGTACATAGGATCTTGCTCAACATAACTTAACGTATCATGCATCCAACCCATGTTCCATTTGAAACCAAAACCAAGTCCACCTTCAAATGTTGGTTTAGATACACCAGCAAAAGCGGTTGATTCTTCAGCAATAGTCATTGCATGAGGGTATTGTGCATAAACTTCTTCGTTAAACCATTTCAGTAAACTGATTGCTTCATAGTTATGGTTACCACCATCAACATTAGGCACCCACTCACCTTCGTCACGAGAGTAATCCCAATAAAGCATTGAGGCAACGGCATCTACTCGTAAGCCATCAACATGGAATTTATCAAGCCAAATTAGCGCACTTGCAACCAAAAATTGACGAACATTATCACGCCCAAAATCATAAATATAAGAGTTCCAATCAGGATGCCATCCACGACGTGGATCTTCATATTCATAAAGAGGCGTACCATCAAAACGTGCTAAACCATGTGGGTCAGATGGGAAATGCGCAGGTACCCAATCAACAATAATACCGATACCAGCTTGGTGGGCTTGATCGATAAAGTATTTTAGATCATCAGCATCACCGAAACGACTCGTTGCAGCAAATAAACCAACCGGTTGATATCCCCATGAACCATCAAATGGGAACTCTGAAATAGGCATAACTTCAAGGTGTGTGTAGCCCATTTCAACAAGGTAAGGTATTAAATCTGCCGCCAACTCACGGTAGCTAAGCATGCGCTCAACACCCTCTTCATTTTTACGTTTCCATGAACCAAGATGAACCTCGTAAATACTCATCGCAGCAAAGCGCTTGTCGCCCGCTTGCGAAGCTCGCCAAGCATCATCATTCCACTGGTACTGTTCGTGATCAACAACAATTGAGGAATGTGATGGATACTGCTCCGCTTGGAAACCAACAGGATCTGCTTTATGAGGTAAACGATTACCTAAACCATCTTTAAGCTCAAATTTATATGCGCAACCAGCTTCAAGCCCAGGTACAAATAATACCCAGTGCCCACACCAGCTACGTTGCATAGGGTGGCGTTGTCCATCCCAATGATTATGCTCAGTAATTAAACTAACACTTGAAGCATTAGGTGCATAAACAATAAAGCGCACACCGCTAATATTAAGGCCATGCGAAGTGACAGTTTTTAATTGAGCCCCTAACGTCTTATATACATTCTGTGGTGCTTCGTGCAGTGTTGATAAACCATCAAATGCGACATCATGGAATTGATAAGGATCGATAAAGCGATGCTGTGCATTATGATAGTGTGCGTTTAATTCATAAGTGAATTTTTCTTTACTGTTAGGTAAAGATAACTCAAATAAGCCTGCATCATCTATTTTAACTAATTCTGCGCTTGCTTTAGTTGCCCCTAAATCAAATAACTCAACTTTTTGAGCTTCAGGTAACCAAACGCGTAAAATAAAACCACCTGATGTAGCTGGAATTAAACCTAAACGTTCAAATGGGTTACTCAATTTTGCTTCTTTTAATAAGCCAATTAATGAGACATGCTCAATATGTAACGTTTCCTGTTTGTCTACCACCTTCGCCGTTTCTTTTTTGGTCGCCGTCTTTTTAGGAGCACTTTTTTTAGTAGCAACTTTTTTAACAGTCGCTTTTTTAGAAGCAGCTTTTTTAGGAGCTACTTTTTCCACATTTGATTTTTTAGTCACTTTTGTATCCCTAGTAGTAATAACCTAATTAATTTTCAGAAGCCTCTTTACGAGCATTTGTTAAATTTGCCAATAAACCTTTTATCTGTTCGTTACTAAATAACTGTTCAATATTTTGACTTAACTTACGCTGCCAATTTCGATATTCATCGCATGTGCCAGGTACATTAACAGGCTCCCCCATCTCTAAAAAGTCTTCTAATTGTAAGCTTAGCAATGCTGCATTACCTTTTGCTAAATGAGACTGCATCGAGAAATTCAAACGCTGATCCATCCCCGTTGTTGTTGCATCGCGATTATAATAATCGGGTAAACTGCCGTGGCCATGTAAACTATTTAAAATCTGTTGTTTACAAAAAACTCGGTCATCCATTAACTTATCTAATATCTCTGGATCTGGGTATACCCCTAACTCTTTGCCAAGATGAAGATCATCACAATGCCAGTAACCTTTGATAGTTGGCATATCATGGGTTGAAAGTGTTGCCATCGCTTGTGCTTTATAATGTTGAGGTGAAATAAAACCACCATCATCAGCTTGTTCAAAAAAGAATACTTTATATGAATAAACGCCAGCTTCTTGCAATAGGACATCAATCCCCTCTGGCACAGTCCCTAAATCTTCACCGATTACCAAACATTGATTACGTTGACTCTCTAGCGCCAACAGATTTAATAAATCCTGTACCGGATAATAAATATATGCCCCCGCAATAGCTGATTCATTCTCAGGGACCCACCAGAGACGGAGCAATGCCATTACATGGTCAATTCGCAAGGCACCACAATGGCTCATATTCGATTTTAATAGTTCTATGAATGGTTGGTACCCCATCTTGTAGAGTTGATCAGGTGAAATTGGTGGGAGTCCCCAACACTGCCCTAAAGGACCAAGAACATCAGGCGGAGCACCGATACTGACTTGCTCACAATAAAGTGAATGGTTTGCCCATATTTCAGAACTACCTTTACCAACACCTACCGCTAAATCTCGATAAATACCTAAGGTCATGCCTAACGATTTAGCCAACTGATCGGCTTCTTCAAGTTGTAATTCTGCAACCCACTGACAGTAGCACCAAAATAATACTTCTTGTTTATGCGATTCGATCCACTCCTGAGTTGTTTCTGTCTGGAATGATTGAAAGCTTTCAGGCCAAGCAGGCCAGCCCCAAAGGTTTTGATCTTCAGCTAAAAACTTAAATTGTAGAGCATCATAACTCGCTTGCTGTAACAGAGATTCCCCTTTTGCTTCAACATATGTATTAAAAGCATTCAACCTATCACTGTTACCGCTATTTAAATTGTCAAACAAGACACGCAGTACCTCTAACTTTATAGAAGTTACGCCTTCATAGTTAACCCACTTTGTCTCACGAAGTGCATTTAATTTATCAGTGAAAATTTGACTATTAACTTTATCTTGAAGGGTTTTATCACTCTTAAATTCATCTACACTGGTTAAATCGGTGTATAAAATATTTAACCATTTTCGTGATGAAGGACTATAGGGACTTGCATTATTTGGCAGAGCAGGAGAAAGAGCGTGTATCGGATTCAAACCAATGAAATCACCTCCATGTGCAGCGGTCTGCTCAAGTAATTTTTTTAAATCACTAAAGTCACCAATTCCCCAGTTATTTTCACTTTTAATACAATAAAGTTGTACGCTAGTACCCCATATTTTTTTACCTTGTTGCATCGCTTGTGGTGTAAAACAAGCACTTGGTGTAATAATCAAGGACATGCTTGCTAGGGCTTCTTCATTGCCTTTTTCAAACACTTCCAATTGATGGTAGCCCACTGGTAAGTCCGAACGTAACTGTATCTGGTAACATTGGAATTCAATATCAGAAATTTCTTTTACTGCTACCAGTGGAAAGCCAGTTGCAGTAATACTTTCTTTTATCAGTTGCTTATCTTCTGTGGTAACTTGATAGATTAAACTATCGGTAACAAAGTCTATGGGGAGACAAATATCAATGTCATAACTATCGGATTTTTGTGCAACTGTCACGGGAGGAAGGAGGGATAACCAATGTTGTTTTTCTTGATCTTGATAGTGTGAGAGCAACTGCTCTTCATCATCTGCATCATAACCCATCTTATTAATGAGGTTTTTTACATGCTGCTCTGTAACAATGGCTGGCTTACCCCAGGCATCAACAAAATTAGGATCAATACCTTTCAATTCCATGAACATATCTAAACTAGAACGGGTCATATAACACCTTATCATTATTCTTATTATATGCTGCTTTTATCAGCATTAGATTAACATTAGATTAATACCAGAACATTTATACCATATTTTGATGTGCAGTGAATTCATTATAAATAGAAAAGCACGAGTAAATAGCTGACAGCTTTAAAAACATAACTATTTAATGATATATAACAACTAATATTAACGGAGTATGATCGATTTGCATTTTTGCTTCCATAAATCGACACACCATAATAAAGTAAAATAATTTTCTGTTAGCCCATTGTTACAATTCTTTACGTAACTAGACACTGCAAAGGTAAATTTATGATCTCACACCTATCTTTAAACAACGTTAATACCATTTCTCCCTCTATTAGTTTGCAAACTGATGAAAATGGTGTTGAATTTTTAATCGTTGAACATGATAAACTGAATGCTGCACTGACATTACATGGAGCACATCTCATTCATTTTCAAAAAAAGCAACAGCCTCCGGTAATTTGGCTAAGTAAGACGGCTATTTTTGATAATAAAAAAGCAATCCGCGGTGGAGTACCAATTTGTTGGCCTTGGTTTGGTCCGGCAGATCCTTCATTAGGGGAAAACTTACCCGCACATGGCATTGCACGTACCAGTAAATGGACATTAATTAATACAGAAGAGTCGGACAATGGCGTTGTCATTAAATTACAGTTAAAAAGTAGTGAGGCGTCTTTAAAAATATGGCCCTATGAGTTTGAACTTAAATTACAAATAACACTTGATAGTGAATGTAAGCTGACATTAACCACAGAAAACAAAAGTAACAAACCATTTATTTATGGTGGTGCGCTGCATACCTACTTAAATATTAGCTCTCCAGAATCAGTGAAGATCATAGGTATCAACGAAAAATTTACTAACTCATTAAAGAACAAACGCCTAGAAACGGGTGATACCACTCTCTTAATAGATCAAGCAATTGATTCCATTTATAAAAAATCAAATACTGAAATCCAACTCAAAGATAGTCAATTTCAACGTACGTTAACCGTTAGTAATACCGGAAATGACTCCGAAGTTTTATGGTCACCGTGGGTAGAGGGGGCACAAGCCTTTGCCGATATGCCTGATAATGGTTACCAAACTATGTTTTGTATAGAATCCGCTATCACACAAAAGAGTGGCCAGCTGGTAGAGGCAGGAAATACACACACACTTACAACACTGATTAAATAAATTAATACCGCGAAGAGTTTACTTACCTGACCTCTTCTAAAGAAGAATAAAGCTCAATTTTTAGTTTTTACTATTTTGAGCTTCTAATAACCTAAAAAAAGAAACTTTGCCTAAAAAATGACTAGAAAAGAGACGATTGGCCCTAATAACGGTCTTTTACTTTCTTTTCTGTGAAATTGCCCTTAAAATACATGCGTAATTTAATTACACGGTCATTCGTTTAAAAAAACAACAGAATGATTAAATTTGTTTGTAAAATGGTAATTTTATTAGTTAATTGTAGTGATTCAGAGCAAATTACTTGACCAACATCAAGTCTACGCTATTTTTGAACTCTATAATAAATACAAGTTTTAAAATCAAACCATCCAAAAGGATCTAAAAATGACAATTAAAATCGGTATCAACGGCTTTGGTCGTATCGGACGTTTCGTATTTCGTGCTGCTTGTGAACGTGCAGACGTTGAAGTTGTTGCAATCAATGACTTAATCGACGTTGACTACATGGCGTACATGCTTAAATATGACTCAACGCACGGTCGTTTCAACGGTACTGTAGAAGTTAAAGACGGTAACCTTATCGTTAATGGTACTACTGTACGTGTTACTGCTGAACGTAACCCTGCTGACCTAAAATGGGATGAAGCTGGCGTTGACGTAGTTGCTGAAGCAACTGGTCTTTTCCTAACTGACGAAACAGCTCGTAAGCACATCACTGCTGGCGCTAAAAAAGTTGTTTTAACTGGTCCTTCTGGCGACGTTCCAATGTTCGTTAACGGCGTAAACTTCAATGAATACGCTGGTCAAGATATCGTTTCTAACGCTTCTTGTACTACTAACTGTCTAGCGCCTATGGCTAAAGTTCTTAACGACAAGTGGGGCATTGAATCAGGTCTTATGACTACTGTTCATGCAACAACTGCAACTCAAAAAACTGTTGACGGTCCTTCTGCTAAAGATTGGCGTGGTGGTCGTGGTGCTTCTCAAAACATCATCCCATCTTCAACTGGTGCTGCTAAAGCAGTAGGTAAAGTAATTCCTGCTCTTAACGGTCTTCTAACTGGTATGGCTTTCCGCGTACCAACTGCTAACGTTTCTGTTGTTGACTTAACTGTTAACCTTAAAACTGCTGCTACATACGAAGAAATCTGTGCTGAGATGAAACGTGCTTCAGAAAACGAAATGGCTGGTGTTCTTGGTTACACTGACGAAGCTGTTGTTTCTCAAGATTTCATCGGTGAAGTTCAAACTTCAGTATTCGATAGCGCTGCAGGCCTATCTCTAACTGACAAATTTGTTAAAGTTGTATCTTGGTACGACAACGAAATCGGTTACTCAAACAAAGTTCTTGACCTAGTTGCTCTTATCTCTAAATAAGCAAATAGCTCTACTTTGATATAAAGCCTACGTTTACGTGGGCTTTTTTATGCCTAAATTTTATTAAAAAAGAAATCTAGTGTTATAGTTATTGACCTAGTGGCTCTTATCTCACCTCTTTATGAATAAACAACAGCAATCGTATTACCATGATATAAAGCCTACGTTTACGTGGGCTTTTTTATGCCTAAATTTTATTAAAAAAGAAATCTAGTGTTATAGTTATTGACCTAGTGGCTCTTATCTCACCTCTTTATGAATAAACAACAGCAATCGTATTTCCATGATATAAAGCCTGCGTTTACGTGGGCTTTTTTATACCTAAATTTTATTAAAAAATAAATCTAGCGTTATAGTTCTTGGCCTAGTTACTCTTGTTTCATATATATATTGAGAAAGAATTTCCTTGCATTGATAAAAACAATAAGGAGTGTACAGTGCACTTTTACTGCAATAACAAACTAAATTTACCTTATCGTAGAAGAACAAACTATTAACAAAGTGATCAATATCACCTTAGCCATATTAAATATCTATTACAATGCGATCATTATAGACTACACCTATCCAATATGAGGGCAACTATGTTCAAATTAATGCTTCAATTTATTCAAGTGGCAAAAGCCCAGAATGTAACTCAAGCCGCTAATGTACTCTGCTTAAGCCAGCCAACCTTAAGCCATAACATGCATAAACTAGAGGATAAACTTGATACCAAATTATTTACACGAACATCCAAAGGGATAAAATTAACCCAAAGTGGTGACCTACTCTATGAACAAGCAAAAATGATGCAGCATTTATATGAAAACACGCTTATTAAGCTTGAAAAAAATAAATTAAGACACCATACAGAGCTTAAAATTGGCTGTGGTGATGCATGGTGGAATCTATTTATTAGAGACTGTGTTCAGGAATTTAGGGATACATATCCTCACAGTAATATAGCGATTGATGTCGGCGACCATCTACACTTGATGAGTCTGTTATTAAGTGGCGATATCAACATTTTTGTTGGCCATGAAATATTAGGGTTAGCAAAATATGAAGACGTTCTGTTTCATCCACTATTTACCAATACAGATGAGGTATTCGTCAGAAAGGGACACCCCTTGTTAGGACAAGTATGTAATAATGAAGATCTTGCTCGCTTTGCAACAATTGCTTTGCGCACACCTAATCAACGCTTCGTTCATTTACAAAATCAAACGCCTGAAATCCGCTCTTTTGATAAATTGCATTATTTGCAAGAAAAAGTAACTTATCAAACCAATTCGTTATTAACTGCTTTAGATTTATTACAGAATAGTGATGCAATTTTTCCCTATCCATCAGGCATGAAAGGCTATTTTGAAACCTTTGATATTATTCCACTAAAAATGAAGGAGTGTTTCAATAAATCTTCTGTTGGCGTTTATTTACATAAAGATAAAAAGCAGGATGAACAAACTATCGCACTGCTTGAACAGTTTAAACAGATGCTTTTGAAGAAACCAATTATAAGTTAAGACAGTGATAAATTGATAATATGTAAGGCAATGTTAATTATTTATATTAACTTTTCCTTACATCACCTAACTTGAAATAAAAATGACTTCCCACCTAAAATACAGCGATTCTTTAAAGGTTAATAATCTATTGATAGGCTGTTTAAATGTTCTAATTATAAAATGAGGATGAGTTGAAATAATAGGAAGTTTTAAGCTATAAGTATGTTAATTTTTTACATGCTGTAATACCAATCTGAATAAGTAGCTGATCTTTTGGGCTGGTTAAAATAACTTACTTCTTCGTTGTAAGTTTCGCAAAGGGAACAACCATTTACGTCAACTTACGCCTTGAATTAAGTCATTTTTCCTACGCAAAAATTAGATCACATACTTAATCAGTTTGGTATAAGTCATTTTCCTGCGCAAAAATTAGGTCACATACTTAATCAGTTTGGCTATTAAAGGACAGAATGGGGTAAAACATGCATAAGTTTTTAGTTAGTTAACGCAATTGTTTTGAAGCTTTGCCCAAGGTTTATCGGTCGCCCATTGTTCTGCCCAATTAGGCAGTTGTTTTGCAGGCATCGGTTTTGCGATACCGTATCCCTGTGCTAACTCGCAACCCAGTTGTAACAGTAAATTACCATGTTCTAGTGTTTCGACTCCCTCAGCGATCACATCGCGCTGAAAGGCTTTTGCTAAGCCTATGACCCCTATAACAATCGATAGATCATCTGCATCATCGAGCATATCGCGAATAAAGCTTTGATCTATTTTAATCAAGTTAACGGGTAACTGTTTTAGGTAGGTTAATGAGCAATATCCAGTGCCAAAGTCATCGAGTGCAAAACTAACACCGAGTTTAATACAATCATGCATGATCTTAGAGACCTCTTCGATATCCGCTAATTCGCTGGTTTCTAATACTTCTAATGCTAAAGCATTCGCGGGGACTTCAGGGTGAGCCGCTAATAATTGACTTAAACGTTGAACAAAACAATCTTGTTGTAGTTGTAGTGCATCAATATTGACACTAATCGTTAAGTTTAAACCTATTTGCTGCCATGCATTTATTTGTTCAAGTGCAGTATCAATAACCCACTCACCAATGTTGATGCTCAGTTCATGACCTTCAATCATTGGTAAGAATTCAATAGGCGAAAGCAGCCCTTTTTTGGGATGTTGCCAGCGAATTAAAGCTTCAACACCAATTAACTCGCCTGTTTTCATGTTAACTTTAGGCTGATAATAGAGTATGAATTCATCATTTTTCAATGCTTCACGAATACGACTTAAGCGATTATGGTGATGTTTTAAGGCCATACTCTCAGCCATATTAAACAGGTGATAACGGTTTTTTCCTTCCTGTTTAGCGGTGTACATCGCTTGATCTGCATGGCGAAGTAGTTGCTCTGCATCAACGCCATCATGGGGATAGATGGTCACTCCAATGCTTGCGGACAGATTTAAGGTGGTGTTATTAATAGCGATAGGGGCCGATACTGCCTGTAATAGGTTGTCTAATATTGCTTCACAAAATTGTGGTTTTTCTAAGCCAACTAAAATAGCGATAAACTCATCGCCTCCGAAGCGTGAAAGGGTATCACCTTCACGTAAAACACTTTCTATACGGCGTGACATCTCGATTAATAAGTTATCTCCAACTGTATGTCCATATTTATCATTTATGGTTTTAAAGCCATCTAAATCAAGAAACGCGACGGCAAGTGATTGTTTATTACGTTTGCATTGTGGCATCGCCTGAATTAATCGATCGGCGAGTAAAGTGCGGTTAGGTAGTCCGGTTAATGGGTCATAATGAGCAATATGTTGTAACTGTTTTTGATGAGCTTTAATCTCCGTTATATCAGTATATAGGGCGATATAGTTTTGTACTTTTTGTTCTGAGTTACGAATAGCGCTAATTGTAACAAGCTGCGGGTAAACCTCGCCATTTTTACGTTTATTCCACACCTCACCAGTCCAGTGCCCCTTGTGCTCGATTGCTTGCCACATCTCATTGTAAAATTTAGCGCTTTGTCGGCCTGATTTAAATAAACTGGTTTTTTGACCTATCGCTTCCTTTTTTGAGTAACCACTTAATTGGATAAAGGTATTGTTAACATCGATAATGTTATTTTTTGCATCGGTGATAATAATCGCTTCTTTAGCATGGGTAAATACACCCGCAGCAAGCTTTAGCTCACTTTCAACACGCTTGCTTTCAGTGATATCCCTTCCGACGGCAAAAATAGTTTTCTGATCTTGTGATGCGGTTGCAGACCATGAGATCAAAAGGTAATTTCCCGCTTTAGTTAAGCACCTATTCTCAAAATAAAGCGTGTCTTGCCCTTTTGATAGATTGATAATTTCTGCTGAGGTTGCCTTAACATCATCGGGGTGAATAAAACCTAATAAATCTCGACCTAAGAGTTCGTTGTTCTGATAGCCAAATAGTGGCTGCCATGCTTCATTTATTCTCATTAATTTCCCTTCAAAATTGGCGATAAAATGAAGGTTAGTGGGTAGTTTAAAAAAACTGTCTAAAGTTTCTTGGTTACTTCGTTCTTCGGTAATATCCTGTACTAATGCAGCGATAGAATTGGTTAAACCTCTACTATCGCTCATTAGTGTATTGTACCAATTACAGATAATAATATGACCATGTTTTGTTATATGGTTACTCTCAAAATGGGCTCCTCCTTGGTGTGTCAGTAGCAAATGGTAGTGACTGATAAATTTATTTTTATCTGCTAAAGGGACAATTAATTCAGTGATATTATTTCCGATCGCTTCAGAGTCTGAATAGCCAAAAATTTTCTCTGCAGCTTTGTTCCACTCTGTACAAATAAAATTTATATCCCAGGAAAGCGTACCTAGCGGGGTATTTTTTATGTGTCGAGATAAGCTGTTTTCACTCTCCTGTAATTTTTTTTGGCTGAATTTAAATTGTTCTTCAGTATCTAGTCTCACTTTGGCCATGGCATAAAAATTTGTTTGCAGTTCAATCAACTCGGATATTCCGCCAAGTGTTTGATGGTCTACATGTTTGCCTAATTGAAGCTGTTTGGTTGATTTTTTTAATTGTTGAATGGGTATTAAGATACTTCTATTGATGCTCCAAATTGAAAAAAGAACGATCACTAAAATAAACAGGATAAAAAAGAGGGCAGTTTGGCTATATCGCGAATTAATCGCCGCTAACTCTTCATCGAATGCAATACCGATGATAAGCGTGCCTAACCTATCTCCATTGGAAGTACTTAATGCCCTATTTACAAATATCTTTAGATGTCCTTGGTTGTCTTTCATGATCTGTGTTTGCTTATCAATGCCTGATGGCTGCAGAGTTGAAATTTTACTTATCGGTAAACCTAACTTTTTTTTATCTTCTGGATAAACAGCAATTATTTTATTTTCTGAGTCTAGAATGTAGGTTATTGATTTTTTTGGCAAACTGGCCTTTTTAAGACGTTCACTCCACCAATCAAGTGATACGACGGCAACGGTTAACCCAACAAGCTGTTGATTATCGGGATTAATAATTGGATAAGCAAAGTTAATGCTGCTGGTCTGTGCTGCACGATCAAATTGAAATTTACCAATTGAGAAATCCCTATTCTGGATCGCTTGTTTTATGTAGTGGCGATCGGCAACATTGACCGGTTCGCTCAATGGAGAAGCATTACACTGCAGTTGTCCATTTAAATTTGGCGCACCTAAATTGATATAGCTTTCTGTTAAGCGATTAACCCTCGCTAAAAAATTACTGCATGCAGGTGATTCAGGCGTTAGTAGGATGCTGTCTTTAGATAGCTGTTTTAAGAAGTGCTCGGTTTGGTCTATTAGGTCAACTTGTTCTGCGCTAATAAATTCAACGGCGGTGTTTGCTTTATCTAACGAAACTTCTGTTGTGTGTTGTCGTTCAGCTGCTGCTTGAAAAAAAATAGCAAATAATCCCGGTAGTGTAATGATGAAGATTAAAAAAAGCAGACGGGACTTTAATGAATGGAAAAACACTAACATTTATTTTCCCCTTTTTATCAACAAATTTTTCACGTTAAGGTTTTTAATTTGAGCTTCAAATGGGTAATAAATTGATACCCTTTTAAAGTGATTATTTGACAAATTTTTATGTACTTAACTCTAGTTCATTTAATAAATGATAAAGAGATGTTATTGTTTTTTTGTTTATTTTTTGATGTGAGTTGCATTTCTATGTTTTAGCTGTTGATTGGGGAGAATACTATTAATCTGTGGTTATTTAGCATTAAATAATGCGACGATACCACGAGTTGCTGCATCGTTAGATATTATTGATAATAAAGCTGTTTACTACTACTGTTGGTGGTATTGCACTATTCAAAAAGCCGAACGATTCACTTACTTTTTTTGCTCGTGGTGCATTTTTAGCTAGTGAATATTCTATCACAGGTGGGTGAGTCAGATAACTGTATTGTTGGTGGTGTGGCGGCAGGTTATGCTGTTTGGAAGCGAGGTACTGATGGCACTTATTTTACCCTGCATCCTGAATTAACTTATTTAGGTGGTGATGTTGACGTTACTTCAGTAAAAACAAGGCTTATGGGGGCGGCACCTTGTTCACAAGATGGTAAACGTTGGCGGCAAGTTAAAATCGAAAATACCTATACAAAATACCTATACAAAATACTTATACAAAATACCTATACAAAGGTAAAAATTGACCCTTTCAAAACGGATCAAGATGACACGGTTGTTTGGTTTCTCTATAAAGTGTTCTTTAGGCATTGTAGCCAACGAATTTAATATGTGATGTGCCTTGCAGGTTAAGTTGTTGCTATACAATGCAAGCCCCTCATATTTCAAGCCTGCATATTTAATGTAGTGTTATTATACTAAATCTACTTATTATCTGATCAACCATGTTGGTTAAAAGACGTCATTTCTTTGTTACACGTTTTGCCAAGGTAACAACCATTTGCTGCAACTTGTGCCTTCAACTAACGACTTTATTCGGCGCAATATTTGAATGTTAAATTAATGGAATTGGTATTATTAGCGTTTCCATAACACGTTAATTAAGGCGCCTATCATGATAAACGTGCCACCTATAATAGTCGTGATAGCAGGGATCTCACTAAACAAAGCCCAACCAATCAAAATTGAGAATATCACTTGCACATATGCGTAGGCAGTTGCCTTATTAGCATCCGCGCTGTGTAGTGCTTTGGTTAATCCTATTTGCCCTATCTGTGTAAATATCCCTACTAAAATTAATACTCCTGAAGCAGTTAGGCTAGGAATGACAAAATCACTGCCTAATAAAATTAATGAGATAGGTAATGCGATCACGGGGAAGTAAAAAATAATGACCGAACTATCATCTGTTTTTGTTAGTTTTTTAACGATCACGTAAGCGACTGCGCTGCCAAATGCTCCTAATATACCTGCTGCAATACTTACCCAGGAATAATGATGACTGCTCTCATGAATAAAGTTAGGTTGAATCATAATAGCTAACCCAAGTAAACCTAGTAAAATACAGATCATTGTTGAACGCTGTATATGCTCTTTTAAAAACAACAATGCTAATAGTGCAGTAAAAGCGGGATGCAAATATTGCAGAATAGTTGCTTCTGCTAACGGAAGTGTTGAGATTGCATAATAAACAAATATTAATGCAAAAGCGCCTACGGTGCCCCGTGCAATAAGCCATGGCGTATTGTTACCCCAAAGTGATATTTTCTTATGCTTAATATCTATATAACTGATTATCACTGAAACAAGTGCTCTGGCGGCAACAATCTCTAAGACGGGAATCTGATAGCTGGTGTTAGCTATTTTTACGCATACAGCCATTAAAGCGAATGAAAAAGCAGATAACAGCATATACCAAGCACTGATTGGCAGTGCGTTTTTTATCGTTGCATACATATATTCATTAACCTGGCATAAATAAAAGAGAGTTCAGCATTGCGCACTTAGCTGAGGTGATAATAGCTGTTATTGTACATATGTTGCCACATATCCATTACGCGAATCATAATAGATAGATAACGTAGGTCGAGCATTGTAGTAAAATTGGCATTGCTCAGGATTTATATAAGTGGCTTGATATTCAGATGTGCTCAATTCTGATGAGTGAGAAACGGTTGAACCCTCCTCTAACACGGTTACCCAAAGCGAGATACAGTCGGCTACGTTCTCTGTTTTGGGATTATCCTCCTCAATTGGGCTGTTTTTTGCTGGCCACCCCCACTTATTGAAATCTAATTGCCCTTCATCTGTTGCACTATAGATAGGAATATTAGCCGCTGGGGTAGAGATTCCTATCGCAAGTAACTTTACCCTCGCAATATCAATACCGTTATCAAAAGCGCCTCCCGTTGCTTTTACTATACTCACTTGGGCATCTTGTTTTATATCGAAGAATCTTGGTAGTGCTGTTGCAGTTAATATACCTATAACGATAATTACGATTATCAGCTCTAGAAGCGTAAAACCTTGTTCTTTATGTTTTAATTTTAGCTGGTTAGCCATAGAGTATCCATCGGGTTATCTGCCTGACTTTATTTATGATTGTTTATTTAAACAGTTTTTGTTCACTAAAGTAAATAGAGACAGGCTTAAAACAAGATAAAAGCTTTTTATTTCATGTTGTTGTGTTGTTTTTAGATATCTTCTCTAAATTTATTATCAGCAATTAACAGGGGGCAAGCTCAAACGTTGCGGCTGTTATGTATTTGAAAAAGGATAAATTTCTTGCTATTAAGGCGTCATTATTTATTTATCAATAGATAAGCTTGCTACAAAGTTGGCATTCTTGATTAGAAAGTTATAACAAATGGGCTAATACTTATTAGATGCGCTTCAATTTTTATGTTTGCTAAAGAGTTTAGTGCTACTGATATGCGTATTTAAACTTTAATTACTCCCATGAGGTAATAATTTGACCGACCAGCAAGATGATCCAGATAAACGTTTAGAGTTAGTCATTAACGCGACCGGTGTTGGTATCTGGGATTGGTGCGTGCAAACAGGGGAGTTAACATTCAATGAGTGTTGGGCTGAGATAATTGGTTATACTCTCGAAGAGCTTCAGCCAATCCAATTTAATACTTGGTCAAAAAATGTTCATCCTGCAGATTCAATCAAAGCAGAGTCTTTGATCAAGCAGCATTTCTCTGGCGAGCTTGAAGTATATGAAATAGAACTGCGCATGAAACATAAACGAGGGCATTATGTATGGGTGCTCGCGTCTGGTAAATTAATTGAAAAAGGGGAAGATGGAACCCCTATCCGTATGATCGGTACCCATTTAGATATTACTGCACGAAAAGAGAGTGAAGAACGGCTGATCGTGACCAGTGACTTGTTAAATGAGTCACAGAAAATCGCACGATTAGGTGGGTGGGAGCTAGATCTAAAAACCGGTGTTCTTTTTTGGACCGATGAAACATATCGACTACATGACACCTCTCCTGATGAGTTCAATCCTTCGGTTGATGCGGGCATTGATTACTTTTTACCTGAATCAAAAGAACTTATATCTGAAGCCCTCGATAAAGCGATTAACCAAGGCATTGGTTATGATCTGGAGTTACAAACCTACACCACAAAAATGCGAAAAATTGATGTGCGAACAACGTGTACTGTTACCCAAGAGGATGGGGTTTCTGTTCGTTTAGCGGGAATATTTCAGGATATTAGTGGGCAGAAAAATATTCAACGCAAACTGCAAAAAAGTAATTTAGCGTTAGAACAAGCAAACTCGGCATTAAAACTCTCTGCGCATTATGACCCGCTGACCGGTTTACCTAATCGTAATTTACTCGCAGATAGAATGCAGCAGGCAGTCATTAAAAGTGGTCGCAATAAAAGCTCTGTTGCGATTGCATTTATTGATTTAGATGGTTTTAAAGAGATTAATGATTTACATGGCCATAGCTTGGGTGATCAACTATTACAAAAGATAGCAAAAAAATTACAGCTGGTATTACGTGAGGGCGATACATTATCACGTATTGGTGGCGATGAGTTTATTGCTATCATTGATGAACTAACAAATCCTGCACAAAGTGAATCAATATTATCGCGTATGCTTGACTCGGTTTCTTTGCCGATAGTAGTGCAAGGAAAAGTATTGAAGGTGACTGCGAGTATTGGCATTACGTTTTATCCATTAGACAACAGCAGCCCTGATCAGTTAATAAGACATGCAGATCAAGCGATGTATCTTGCTAAACAGGAAGGTAAAAATCGTTATCATATTTTTGACATCGAAAAAGATGTTGCTGTTAAGCATCGTCATGAGGAGTTGAAACGTATCGCCGAGGCTTTAGAAAACGGTGAGTTTAGGCTTTATTACCAGCCTAAAACAGACCTGAGAAGTGATGAAGTGGTGGGGACAGAAGCCCTTATTCGCTGGCATCATCCTGAAAAAGGGGTCTTATCGCCTATTACTTTTTTACCCGCGGTAGAGCATGATTTGTTAGGGATTGAAATCGGTAAATGGGTGATTAATACTGCACTCAAGCAGTTGCAAATATGGGATTCATTAGGTCTAAATATACCTGTAAGCGTTAATATCAGCCCATTACATTTACAACATGCTGAGTTTGTTAATGATTTAAAAGCGATGCTTGCTGCGTATCCGCGCTTTAAAATGAAAAGTATTGAATTTGAAATAGTTGAAAGTAGTGCGCTGAAAGATATTGAGCTTGTTTCCAAAGTCATTAAAGAGTGTAACCAACTTGGTGTTGTATTTTCGATTGATGATTTTGGTACGGGATATTCTTCATTAACCTATTTAAAACGTTTACCCGCTGAATATTTAAAGATAGATCAATCCTTTGTAAGGGATATGTTGTGGGATGAAGATGATAGGGCGATCGTGCAAGGTATCATCGAGTTAGCGAAAGTGTTTAATATGAAAGTGATTGCTGAAGGGGTAGAAACAGCAGAGCATGGCACACTGTTGTTATCTTTAGGGAGTTATATTGCCCAAGGTTATGGCATAGCAAAACCGATGCCGGCAGAGAGCCTTGTAAACTGGGTAGAAAATTGGAAAAATGCCCCTTTTTTAGCGACTTCTGAATACAGTATTTAACCATATCCAGAAGTAGAATATTAACTCTATTTATTCGCGAATTTTTCTAGCGCCCATACGGATAAAAAGCCGAATAGGGCAGCGCCGAGTGCATAGGAAATTAACGCTGGAGAACCTGTTAATTGTTCAAAGGCGAAGGGGGATAAGTTTTGCTCTAAAAGCGGTACCTGCTCGCCACTGGAGTTTGTTCTCCAAGTCAATACCTCTTTCCATGGCCAAATTTTATTAAGTGTACCTATCATTAAACCGGTTAAAAAAATGAGGGTGATATCACGCTGTTTCCTCAATAACCAAGATAGAAAATGGGAAAAGGTGAGTAATCCAAGGACACAGCCAAAAGAAAATATTAACAGGGTAGCAATGTCAAAATTTTTGGCAGCCATTAAGAGCGGCGTATACATGCCTAATAACAGCAAAATAAAGCTACCTGAAATGCCAGGCAATATCATTGCACAAATAGCAATAGCGCCTGCGATGAGCATATTTATTTGCGTTGGCTCCATACTAATTGGGTGAAGAACAGTAATCGCATAAGCAAAAAACACACCGAAAATGAGGGACGCGATACGAGTAATATCCCATTTATTTACCTGCTTGAGCATATGTAGTACTGATACGATAATCAAACCAAAGAAAAATGACCAAATTGGGATAGGGTGCTCATCCAGTAACCACGTAATTAAGCGCGCAAAGGTAAATATACTGGTTAAAATACCTGATAATAAAATAATTAAAAAACCGCCATTAATATGATTAAAAGCCTGCTTAATACCTTGCTCTTTAATAATCGTAATTAAACGCGGGTTGATACGTCTAATGCTTTCTAATAACGTATCATAAATTCCTGTAATGAAAGCAATTGTTCCACCCGATACGCCAGGTACTACATCAGCAGCGCCCATCGCTAATCCCTTCAAAAAGGTCTTACCTTTACCCATTTCAAACTCCTAACCTTAATCTTTGTAAAAAGGCTATTGTACACATGCTGAGGAAAAAGGCTTGTTAAGCGTTGTATTCACGGTGATATTTAAATTTAAAAGCTAAAATCCAACTCCTTTAGGCTGTAGCTTAATTGTGATTAAAAAGAACTTTGTAGCATTTTATGTAATCGTTCTAATGCAACTGGGCTTGCTTTAAGGGTTATACGAACACCATCTTCATGATATTGTTCATCAAGTACGAGCATTTTATTATGAATTTCTCCCATTATGCCGCTTGCTGTATAGGGAATATGGAAACAAGCAGAGCACATTTTTTTCTCTAAGCGATCCTGAATCTGCTGATGCACAAATGCGACATCTTTTTTGTCATATGTACTTATCTGTAATGCATCTGGGTATTGTTCGAGTAGATCTCGTTGCTGCTCTTCCGTTAAGCAGTCAATTTTATTCAGTAATAATACTTTATTATCCAAATCGACATTAAGTTTTGCTAATACATCGTCCACAACCGCTAGCTGAGATTTAAAGTTTTTATCTGAAGCATCAACCACATAAAGTAATAATGAAGCATCTTTTGCTTCCGCTAAGGTGGAATGAAATGAAGCAACTAAGTCATGGGGAAGTTTTTTGATGAACCCAACGGTATCTGAAATTAAAATACGTGGCTGAGTGATCGGTTGTAATGTACGTATTGTGGTATCTAACGTCGCAAACAGTTTATCTTCAACTAGCACTTCTGAGCCTGTTAATGCGCGCATTAAAGAGGATTTACCAGCATTGGTATAGCCGACTAATGCGACACATAATTGTTCAACACGCCCACTGCGCCTACCTTGCATCTCTTTTTGTAATTTTATTAATTCACGTTTTAATTCTGCAATTTTATCGCGAATACGGCGGCGGTTAATTTCAAATGCAGATTCACCTATCCAACGCCCTTTTTGGCGTTCTCTATCACCGCTATTTTCATCTCGTAAGCGGGGCGTTAGGTAGTTAAGACGAGCAATCTCAACTTGTAATTTGGCTGTACGAGTCCGGGCATGTTTACTGAATATCTCGATGATTACACGGGTACGATCATAAACCTCCACGCCTAACGCAGCTTCAACATTACGCAGTTGATTGGGGCTAAGTTCACAATCAAATATGACCACATTTGCTTGTTTTTGGATATCTGATGATTCAAGCAGTTTGCTTAATGCTGCGTTATCAAAATCATCGAGCTCAATGTCGCTCTGAGCTGCTGTGTATTCTATCTCTCCTGTTAATGTTGCGAGTTGTTCAAGTTTGCCTGATCCTAATACTGACAGCTGTTTGGTTGAATTTTGTCGTTGTGTTTCGAAACCAACCACATTAAAACCAAGCGTATTAACCAAGCGGCCTAATTCAGATAATGACTCATCCACTTGATATTGAGTAAGATCTGGTGTGCGAATCGCGATCAATAGGGCTTGTGTTACTGAATGCTCTGTCGTTTGTATGGTCATATGAGGTGCTCATTGATTAGGGAGAGAAGGTGCATCCTACGCGCTTGTTGTTCGCTTACATAGATATTTCGTTTTAATTACCAAGCTAAGCTTGTTAATGATGTGTGTTGTTATTGTTGATAGGTTGTTGAAGTAATTTCCGCCCCTCATTAGGTGCGGAAATTGCTTCTTGGGTTTTCATAAAGCGGTTATTTGTATAAGCTTCGCTCGCTATTTAAGCCTTTAATTAAGCTAACGCACATTAATAATAGTACAAAGGTAAACGGCAGTGCGGTGGCAACAACACCTGATTGCAATGCTTGCAGGGCTTCTTTACCGCCAATCCAAAGCATGACTGCAGCTATCGCACCCTCTGTAGTCGCCCAGAATATTCGTTGCGGAATAGGCGCATCGATTTTCCCTCCTGATGTAATACTATCGATAACCAATGAGCCTGAGTCTGATGATGTTATAAAAAAGACCAGTATTAATATAATTGAAAGTATCGAAAGCACATTACCAAATGGCAATGCATCATAGACATGAAACAGTGTCAGTGAAATATCCGTTAAGCCATTCGCACCTAATTCGCCAACTTTATTAACCACTTGGTCAATGGCAATACCACCAAAAACAGCCATCCAGATAATGGTCATAAAGGTAGGGATAAAGATAACGGCAAAGATAAATTGACGCACAGTTCGACCTTTAGAGATACGAGCAATAAACATTCCCACAAAAGGAGACCATGAAATCCACCATGCCCAATAGAAAACAGTCCAACCGTGCATCCATACTGTATCATCTCGGTCATGTGGATTACTGAGGGTAATGATATGATCTGCATAGGCGATGAATGTTTCTGGTATAGAGACCATCACAATATCAAAGCTGACATAAATCACAAAAATAAGCAGCGCTAACGCGAATAACATATTGATATTACTGAGTAGTTTCACGCCCCCTTCAATGCCTCGAATGACGGATAAAATAGCGATAAAAGTAACAAAAACGATGATACCAAACTGCATACCGATACCGCCGTCGGTACCAAAGACGTGGTTAATACCACTGGTTGCTTGTTGTGCGCCAAGTCCAAGGGAAGTTGCTAACCCAAAAATGGTGGCTAAAACAGCCATGACATCAACGATATGTCCTAACCAACCCCAAGCTCTATCACCAAATATAGGATAAAATACTGAGCGAATTGAAAGAGGTAATCCTTTGTTATAGGCAAAAAAAGCTAATGACAGTGCGACAATCGCGTAGATAGCCCAACCATGAATACCCCAATGAAAAATGGTTGCGCCCATTGCTAAAGATTTTGCTTCAGGAGTATATGCGCTTACGTTAAGTGGCGTACCCCACCAGTCGGTAAAATAAGCGGTTGGCTCTGCAACCCCCCAAAAGAGAAGACCAATACCCATACCGGCAGCAAATAGCATCGCTATCCATGAAAGTGAAGAGTATTGCGCTGTTGCATCTTTACCACCAATGCGGATTTTTCCTAGTGGTGAAAGCATTAAAACAACGCTGAAGAGTAAGAAAAAGTTAGTCGACCACATGAAGAACGTATCGAAGTCTGCCATGATGCCATTTTTCACACTATTTAGTGCTTCTTTTGCAGTGCCTGGATCGACAAGTAACATAATTGATATGAAAAGGAATATCAGACCTGCGCTGATACCAAATACGGGGTTGTGAATATCAAATCCCCATTTTTGAAGGTTATCTTGACCAACTTGATAATCGGTCGTTTCAATACTGTATTTGTTTGTTTTAGTTTCCATAATGTATGCTTATACCAAGCAAGATAAATAATAGATCAGCTATACCAATCACAGTAAATAGTTGATCAATTTTACTGGTTAAAACAACGGATTTCTAAGTTGTAAGTTTCGCAAAGGGAATAACCATTTACATTTACTTATTCCTTGAATTAAGCTGTTTTTCCGGCGTAAAATGTGGATCATATACTTAATGTAATTGTAATAATTAAAGACGCTATTTTGACTTTTAAAACAGCAATCATTAATTGTAACTAGCACCAGAATTAACTATTTTATAATGAGATAGTTAACCATTAAATTATCGGACTTAGTATGAATCTAGCTCCTTAATTGATTTTGGTGTGTGGCAAATAAAAATAAAATGGTCCGTAAGCTATCGCTCGGTCATCAATATTTCAAGTAGATCCTAACATTCTTGAGGCTAAATACAACCGAGGGTAGGGGCTAAGCAATCACTAGTGGTGAAATATCGATACAACCATTGAACATTAATCATACTTAATGATCAAAAAAAACACCGTTCAGTTATTCACTGAAGGGTGTTTTATAAGTTACATTTTTTTTATCACAGAGTGCCGATTAATTACATCTTGAAATATCGCCTGTTAATTGATCAGCGTAAGCTAAAGCCTTCTGTTGATCAAAGAAGAATAGATCCACATTATCAAACTGCTCAATACCATTTACATCACTTAGAATGAAATGCGTTTTTAAGTAATCAGGATGGCTATTATCACAGATAATATTGCCTTCGGTAGCTTCATTCTGTTCCTCTAGAATACGTAAAACACCGTTACCGTCAACCTCATAGTGATAGAAAAAACCTTCTGGTGAAGAGGTCGCATTTCTTAGCCCAACTGCTGAGACGGTACCATCACTAGCATAAGTAACCGCTTGTACAACAGCAACATCATTAACCTCAATGGTATCTTCTCCATCAGGAATTAAATTACCTTCAGCGTCGATTGCTTGACCTTGATCATTAACAAGATCACCACCACCAAACCAAACTAAGTAGAGTGTTTGATCACTTAACCACTCTTGGGTAAAGGCTGCTGGCGCATCTTCGCTACCATAATGTTCCAATTTCATGATTTGACTGGTTATTTCACCCTGACCCTCAGCTGGCGCTGGGTATTCATCACCACTGATATCTCGCCAGAAAGATTTAACTGAGTAATAATCGCCTCCGTTGAATTCTACAATCGTATCAATATTTTGAGAACCCACATAAAGCTCTGCTGTTATATCTAAATGAAGTTGACCATTGCTAATAGACCAGTTGAAACTAAACTGGCCATCTTCAGCATCGATAAATGCACCTGTTCCGCCTGGGTAGAAGCGCATTCTTTCATCTTCAATAAACTCATTGTTGATGGTTTCACCTAATACCCACTCAGAGGTTTGATTTAAGTTCTTGCCAGTCAATAACTGCTCAGTAAAGGTGGTTTCACTTGCACCACCACAAGCTGTTATTGCATCATTGTATTCAACTAAACTATTAAATGATGCTGGCTGATCATTCACATTATCCCAAGGCGAGTTATCAATATTACAATCTTCTATGGGTAATAGAGATTTAAGGCGAGCTGCAGCTGCGCTTTCATCTAAATAAAATTCACCTAAGTTAGTGCCCCACATGAAGTTTTCTGTATTTAGTGACGTTATACCAGCCCAATGACGATTATAAGCATTAAACCACTCCCAAGGCTCATCAACCATTGGTTCTAAAAAGATAAATTGATCAGCGGCATTAACCACTA
>Ga0316197_10000143_pt1 | contig 52880 bp, 36 predicted proteins | sample OudBiesiAoxic_MG_FD_204939 | JGI IMG/M metagenome (GOLD analysis project Ga0316197, IMG submission 204939) | Coastal sediment microbial communities from Oude Bieten Haven, Netherlands - site A oxic | ecosystem: Environmental > Aquatic > Marine > Coastal > Sediment | place: Netherlands... | reverse complement strand
TCTACAATAATATGAGACCGCATCTGAGTTTGGGTATGCAAACGCCAAATGAAGTGCATGAAAAAGGCCAGCAGCTAGCGCTACTGGCCGATCAATAAACCGTCAACGTATTTTAGGACGTGACAGAGTATATAGAGTTTGTATTTACTCCATTATAATAAATTTAAATTATCATTTTTATAAATAATGATAATTTAAATAGATTAAAAGAGGATCATATACTCACCCCATCAAAACGAACAATGAATCAATTATCTGAATCTGGAGCAAATTATGAAAATGAATCATGTCGGTATTATGGTGGGTGACATGGATAAAGCTGTTGAGTTTTATACCAATGCTCTTGGTCTTAAAGTAGTAATGGGCAATACCAAAGTTGAAGAAGAGCGCGAAACCGCAATTGGTAGAATGTGTGTTGCAGTTTTTGGTGAAGGTTTTAAAGGCTTTAACATTGCACACCTAGTCACTACTGATGGTATTGGTGTTGAGCTATTTGAAATGAAAGAGCGCCAAGAGCGTCACGACGTTGATTTCTCTCGAATCGGTATTTTCCACTTCTGCCTTCAAACCGATGACTTCCATGGTGTTATTGAACGTACTGAAAACTTTGGCGGTAAAGTACGCATGGATATTATGCGTTACCACCCAGAAGATAATAACAAGCAAGCTAAGATGGTGTACTTAGAAGACCCATTTGGCAACCTATTTGAGCTTTACTCGCATACTTATGAAGAGACTTATGCGTCTGAATATGAGTGATTAATAACACAAAGAACAATGTTGAGGGTTGGCCATAGCGCCAGCCCTTTTTTGTGCTGCCTTTGCTTGAATTCAATCAGCTATCGCCCTAATTGAGTAAAATCTAGATTCACTAGGGGCTAAAACACGTCACTCCTCGAAAAAGGAGATCTAGAAAGTGTAGGACTAATTTATGAAGGTTGATGCTAAAGCGTTTCTGCCCCAGAACGTATCAACCTAGAAATTACTCCCGTAACTAATTAGTACTTCGACCTACATTTTCTAATACTATTGCATGCTTATATGTGTCTATCAAGCGAGTGGATGTTCATACCAGGGCTTACAACAATTTTGTCTAATTTCCCTAGGAGTTATATGAAATACGTGTTTGAGCTTGATAGAGAGATAATTGCTATCTTGATATCCAACTTGGAAAGCAATATCAGTGATCAATTTATCAGTGTTTATGAGTAAGGTAACGAGATTCTGGTGTGTTTTCATGATATTCAATATTTAGCGAGTAATTAAACGTGAAACTTTATGTGCTGTGCATTCATTGATAAACCAACCTTGATTTGTATTTTTTGTTGTAAAAGTAAGTTGCAGTGTATAAAATTCAATTATATATAGGTGGGTTGATAGGTTGCTTTATAAGGTTTATAGTTATTAGTTAAATATTAATAAATAATAATGCTAATGTATTAAATGATATTTAACATGAAGTGCGTTATTACTTATTTTTGCTATATAAGCGATGTGGATGTTACGAGTTTGATATAATGGTTTACTGATTGATAAATGCCATAATGAGCCTTGATGAAATGTTATACGTGATATCTCCGTAATGGAAATGTCCTTATTAGAATAATTTTTTGTGAAAACAAAACAAAACAAAACAAAACAAAACAAATAAAAATGGAATTGATTGGAATAAAACATCTCTAACTGTAGGTTGTAATGTGTTGGTTAATATGGTTTTTTACTTTATTTGAATCTGGTTTTGATTGCAGTTTTATACTTTGTTTTTTCCAAGAGATGTTTGTGAGTATCTATCCTTTGCTAGTTGATTTATTTTATTAGAAGTAGAGTGGTGCGACTTATTTTTCATTATTTTATTTTTACTAATAGATGAGAGTGGTGGCGGTAGTATATCTGTGTGATTATTTGGTTAAGAGAATTATAATGAGGCTGTTGTTGTACGTTACATGTGGTGTTCTAGGTTTTCTAGGAATTTTTGGCTTAGCTGCGTTATATGTTTTTTATTAATTTTTAAATTAATCTTACAATTCATATTCAAATAAAAAAGCCCTAATCAATAGGGCTTTTTTTATTCATTAATAATAAAATAATGCAGTTATTGTGAATTTATTCTATTTACTTTTCTCTTCTAGCTTAGCTTTTACTATTGGATATAGTTTTTCGTATGGCAGGTAACCGGGGAGCAATGTTCCATCAATTAGCATCGCTGGTGTACCTCGAACACCTAATCTTGAAAACAAGTTATAGTTTTCAGCAACTTCAATCGCTATTTCACTGTTTGAAGAAACGTAGTCGGTTGCTTTGTTCTTTTTAGCTACTTTCATAATCGAACGAGCGTTGTGAATACCAGGCTTACTGATCAACATTTCTTCAACTGCCTTGTATTTTTCTTTGTCATTGTTCCATACATTAAGTCCAAAAGTTGCTGAGTTAGGTGATGTGTCTCTCTCTTTTAGAGGGATGTAGATATTGATCACTTTGATGTCATTAGGGAAATCATCCGCTATTTTTCGAAGAACAGGATCTAACTTTTTGCACCACGGGCAACTAAAATCAGTCATGTTCACGATCGTCAGTTTTGGATGTTCGGAACCATACCAAGGGTGATGTGGGTTGTTATAAATAAAGTCATGACTCTCAGCCAACGTTTTATCGAAACTACTTTGTTGATCTATGTAGGAAGCCAGATTGTCGTGAACCGAATCGATAATACCTTCATTAGTTTCTAACATTTGCGTTATCTCGGCAATTTTTTCTTGTTTTGTCATTGCGTAAGTGACGGGTGAGAAAGCCAGTGTGACTAATAGTGTGATGATGCTTTTTGTTATGAATTTCATATTTTTCCCATTAATACTTAGCTAACCAAAGTCGGGCTGCAATACCTATTGGCGTAGTAATTCCTGAAGTAACACTTGTTACTTTTCCGTCATTAATAACAATGAGTGTTGGCGTTAAGGAGATCCCCCAATCGCGTGCTATTTTACCCTGAGTATCATTAATGTTGTCGTAGCTATACCCTTTAGCATTCATGTAGCGTCGAACTCTTTCATCTTTACCTGAAGTCAGTGATACACCAACGACGGGATAGCTTGATGAAAGCCAATCAACCACTGGCGTCACAAATTTGCAGGCCACGCACCATGTCGTCCAAAAATAAACTAATACCGGTTCCTTCTTACTCATCTCTATTACATCTATCGGTTTACCGGATAACGACACCCCAACCATCGGCGGAACGTTCTGCATTGGAACGTCTTTTGTACGCCAATAATCAACACCAAAGACCACGACCAACGCGAACAAGATATACAGTAATGCCGATCTCAACTTCTGCTTTTTAGTCTGAGGCTTTGCCTTAAATTTTGTTCTACTCATTCGTCACCACCTCTTGCCTTCTCGATGGCTTCCATTACCGCATCACTGGTTAAGATGACAGGAAGCTCAATACCTTCCGGTGCTCCTTTGCCATAAACCATATTGAACGGAACACCGAACCGATTGTGATCTTGTAGGTATGACGTGACGCTATCACTCGGTACTGTCCAATCCCCCTCCATCGGCACTACATCACCTTCAGTCAATGCACTGTAGACAGGATCTTGTAAGAGAACGCCAATCTTGTTTGCTTTACAAGTCACACACCAATCAGCGGTGACATCAACAAAAACCACTTGGCCATTAGCAACATGCTCATCAATGGCAGCGGTCGACAAGGCTTCCCACTCAGGTTCTGGTGGCAGCATTTTGGATGTTGCTTTCTCGACAAATAACGAGGCAGAGATAACAGTTATTAGCAGCAGGGCAACAGCACTCGCCGCTTTAATGCCATGAACTTGAACAAGCCTGACGATTAATAGGCAAACACTGACCATCAGTATTGCGTACAGCCATAATTGAGGGACGTGAGGTCGAAGCAGACTAAAGAGCCAAATGCTCGTGATCAACATCATTGCGCCGAATAGATATTTTACACGGTTCATCCATGCCCCTGGCTTTGGAAATGCTAAGGCAATCGATGGAAATGCAGCCACGATAATCCATGGCAGTGCCATACCAATAGCAAGTGCCGTGAAAATACCAAACATAGTCGGAATGTTAGTGGCTAGTGCGAAGGCGACTGCTGTGCCAAGGAATGGAGCAGAACATGGCGTAGCCAATAGCGTTGCGAACATGCCTTGAGTGAAGTGCCCGACATAGCTATTGTCCCCTTTGGTTGCCATCCATGTATTGGCATTCGATGACAGACGGATCTCGAAAAGACCGAGCATGTTAGCGCTGAAGAGGGCGGTGACGATAAACATTCCGCCAATAAACCAGCCGTTTTGGAATTGAATCCCCCAGCCGATAACACTGCCTGACACTTTTAAGACTGCCAAGAAAGTCGCGATTAGCCAGAAGGATGCGAGGATGCCACTCGCAGACGCAAGGAACTGGAACCTTACTTGTTTTCTTGCCATACCTTGAGCAGAAATAACCCCACTCAACTTCATTCCTAGCACCGGGAAGACACAAGGCATAATATTGAGGATCAGCCCTCCTAATAGTGCCAAAAGTACCATGCTTATCATCGAGCTATTACCCACTATGCCGTTTGTAACAGTGGCAGGGTATTCCGTGATGAAGGCTTTGTCTTTGATGCTTACGCGGATGTTTTGGTTGTTCAGATCGGGTGTGCCCATCCAACTACTTACATCATAGGTTGCGATGGCTTTGTTCCCTTCGATTTCAATACGAGGAATACCAAAGTCGGCGTCTTGCATTTCGTCTGAGTCGCCATCCACTATGACATCAGGTGCAGTCCAGCCGAGTTGATGGGTAGCAATAATTTGGAGTTGTGATTTACGAGCATCCCAAGTGGCCGATATGCCTTTTACAAGCGGTGAGTCTTTTGGAACTTCGCTCATCGCTTTGGCGTACACAAGCATCGCGTCGTTATTCACGGTCATGTCACTTGGATTAAATGCCAAGTTGATATCGAAGTCCGTGAGAATACATATTGTGGTACATGAAGACATGGTGAGCACAGCATGAAGCTCAACGGGTTTGTTCATGTCGTCGATATGAATATTCATCGGGAAGATGATGTTGTGTTTGTAGCCTAGTGTATCTATTCCGAGTAAATTAAAACGTTGCGGAAATTTCCAGAACCATTGCAGTTGCGATATGTTCTTAGAGTCCGCCCATTTCATTTTCGGCGCAATGCCACCTTCGCCAGGACTTCTCCAATAGGTTTTCCATTCGTCGGAAAGGTTCACCTCCAGATAACCTGCTGCAGTTTTGTCTTTTTCATTAACTTGTCCAGTCATGACAAAGCGCGTTTCTACATACGGGTGTAACTTGTCTTGCATCCAACCTGTTGTGACAGGTGCATTCGACTCGCTAGCACTAGCGTTCACAGTGAATACTGAACACAGCGCAACGAATAGCCAAAGCACAACAAAGTGCAATGACATTTTGTTTTTAGGCATGTCTAATTTTTCCTTAAAAAATGAATAATATGAGTGTTAGTTAAACGCTCTCATTCTCATTCTCTAAAGACACAAATCTTGAGATGGATTCGCCTACCTTTATGAAGGATTGGCTCTGTGAACGGCGGGAAGTAAGGGACAGTACTTAGTAGCCACAATACGATTGTGAGCAGCACGAAGTACATAAAGATAGCTTGATCATTTACTTGGTGGTGATCAAAATTTATAAGATGTTCTGATAACTCACATTTATCATTGGATGAGTCACTCTTGGGTTGAGTGGCCTTATTTATGGCATCGCCACCGTCTGCTTTGCTTACTTGCGCGACGGCAGAAATAGCAGAATCACTATTAGCATAAGCCACCTTACAAACTTGGATAAGGCTCATGTTACTTGCGAGACAGACACAGATAACCCAACCCACTAATAATAGTGCGCTGCGAGTTAGCTTGTGTTGGTTTCGACTTGAGAGCATATCTAAACTGCAAGTTTATATGTGGTGGAAAATGTACTAGTACGACTAAAGCAAAATAATAAAGTTCAATTTTTTTCATGGACGGTAAATTTCTTGGCTTAAAGCGATTGAATGTCACAGAAAGCTGTTTCAAACAATTGGATAAATTAAAATGAGTAAGTTATTTCTTTCTTTGGCAACGGCTAGCATCTTTGCTGTCTGGTCAACTTTCGCGCAAGCTACGTATCTAATTCCGGTTGGGTGGCTTTACTACAATCCCGATTCCTCGGGTAGCTACATATTCCCAACAAGTGAGACCTATATGCGCCATTGCGGGAAGAGCAATGCTTTTACTTGGAGGTAACGAGCCACTGATTTTTAAGCTCTAATGACTTCTAGAGAAGTCTTCAAACGGGTGTTCCAGCTTGAGATGTACCTCGACAATTTGATTGAGGCCTACAAGAGCTTTAAGGTTGATATTTACAGGGTAAATGTGAGTCGCCTGACACATGGGGTCGAAGTGGATTATTGCTTTGACCATGAGCCTCGGACCAAGTCTTTCGTGCTTAATGTCACCGCTGATCAAGAAATTCCTGAGATAATAAAAATAGAGTGCTTGAATAAGTACTATGAGTATGGGGAGTTTTTCTTAGGTTATAAGCTGCGTAATATTGCTCAACACTGCATGTTGCTGGAGAATAACTTATGTTCTGTTTACGAAACAGACACTTCCGAAAGACTGTTTGGTTTAGAACTTAGCTGGATGAAAGTTGTTCGTTATCTTAGAGAGAAGATCTACGGCTTGGTTGACCCATCGAGAGTGGAACTGTCCAACAAGCCTCATGAGGCAATGAAACGACTAGTTGAAGACTTATCGCGTTAAACTAGAGATGTGATCCCCCTTAACAATTAGGCAGCATTTTAAACGTATTCATCAATCGGTATTTCTCATTATTACTGGCTCCAGTAATGCTGAACTTTATCTTAGCGAGCTCAGCATTACTCAAGTTAATTCATTCTTTTCTAATTTAGTAATTGGCGTACACATAATTGTCCAGAGACGTTTCAAAGCAGATTATGAAGGCTGATTGTGATTACCGAGGGACTTTGTCATTCAAGAGTAGACTATCTAGGTCACTCTTTTTTGTTTTATGAACAAGTTTCATGGTGTCGTTATCGTAATGAGCAACAAGGGTGGTATGTGTTAAATAGCCAACCTGTATAAATAGGTTGACCATGATAACTGAACTCAGTGTTAATGGAATAATTAAGCATTATCTGAGAGCTTCAACAAAGCCGCACCAACCCGACATTCACGTTTAGCAGCATTTTTTCTCCTGATGTGCACGTTTCTTATTATACTGATCTAATATGCTTGAAGGCATCTATCTCTCCATATAGCCGCGGAAAGTGGCTGATATATATCACGAAGGTATGTATCAAAGGAGCTGTACATGAACAAAATTCTGGTTGCTACTGTTGTGGGGCTTTTTGCATGTCTGGCTCAAGCCAGTGAGGAATTGCAGCTTTTTCATGCCAACTATGAAGCTTACTATCAAGGCGCTCACCTGGGAAATGGCGTCAGAAAGTTAGAGCGTTTGCCAAATGGTAAGTACCGGATGAGTAGCGAAAGCAAACTCAGGTTTCTGCTCATATCTGATACACGTTACGAGGCGACTGAGTTTACATATCATGACGGGCAGTTGCAGCCAGTCTCTTATTATTTTACTCGGAAAGGAACAGGCCGCGACCATCAAATGCTGGTTAATTTTTCCGCCAGGCAAGCTTGGGTGAACTATGACAATAAGAAGAAAGTGATTCAGGTCAAAGAGGTTTTATTTGATCCTCTTTCTTACCAGGTACAATTAAGGCTCGATGTAATGCGGGATAAATTAACCTTTACTTATCCAGCGGTAATTAAGGGTAACTTGCGTCAGCTTGATTTTGAAGTGGTGGGAGAGGAGTTATTGAAGCTGCCTTATGGCAAAGTAAATACCATTAAGCTGAAAAAAGTCAGAAAAAACAGCAAACGCGAAACCTATATCTGGTTAGCCAAAGAGCTGAATTATATCTTGGTGCGCCTACAGCAAAAAGAAAACGGTAATGAAGAAGCAGATTTAAGATTAGCCAGAGTCAAATTTCTATAAATGGCACTTGAGCAATGCTGCTGGACTTGTACTGAATAGGATGAGGATATGAACCAACAAAGTTTGACTTATATATTGACTGCGAGTTGCCTCGGACGCTCGGGTACGGTGGATGTTGTAACCCGCTTCCTACGGAAATTTGGCTGCTACATTACTGAACTGAATTCCTTTGACGATGCACTGAACCAGCGTTTTTTTATTCGCACGGTATTTCGCATGGAAGATAATGCCCCGCTTGAACAATCTGCGTTTTGCGCCACCTTTGCCGAGCGGGCCGAAGCGTTTGATATGGAGTGGGAGCTGACGCCGTCAGATTACCGACCTAAAGTGGTGATCATGGTGTCTAAATACGAGCACTGTCTGAACGATCTGTTATACCGCTTCCGAACCGGCAATCTTCCGGTCGATATTCGAGCTGTGATTTCCAATCACCCTGATCTACAGTCACTGGCCCAGTGGCACGATATTCCTTATTACCACTTTCCGATCAACGCAGATACTAAGCCGCAGCAGGAAGTTCAGGTACAAGCCGTTTTAGATGAAACTGGCTGTGAGCTGCTGGTGCTTGCCCGCTATATGCAGGTGCTTTCCCATGAAATGTGTGCTCGCTGGGCGAGGAAGGCCATCAACATCCACCACTCGCTGTTACCTGGCTTCAAAGGGGCTAAGCCTTATCATCAGGCTTATAACAAGGGGGTCAAGTTGGTGGGGGCTACAGCCCATTATGTCAGCGACCATCTGGATGAAGGACCGATTATTACTCAGGGAATGGGAACCGTAAACCATACCTATTATCCCGCTGATTTGGCTAGAAAAGGGATGGATGTCGAATCCCTGACATTGGCCCGGGCCATTCAATATCACGTCGAGAAACGCATATTCCTATTCAACGACAAAACCGTAGTGTTTGAACGCTCGTGAGCTGAAGGTTAGTTTTCACCAACAGTTTTGCTGAGAGGCTAATGTAATGAATCATCCCGTCCCATCACGCTATGATTATGGTGACAATTAATAAGCAATTAATAGATAAGTGGGAAATGAATGAATAGAAAGTTGTCGGATTTAGTATTATTGCAGCGCTCGCTTCACCCCTGCAATATATTCAGGATACAGTGAAATATCGTTATGATCGGCTCCGCAGACTAGAACTGAGTCGATCAGTTGCTCTGTGAATTGAGCTTTTAACCGCTCGCTTCTTGCCCGCGGGATTACCCGATCGTTTTCCGCAATAAAGATATAAGTTTGTGCAGTAATGTTTTTCGCCCTGTTTATTGACTGGAACCTATCCTGATGAACGCGTTTATGACGGTATCCATAATCTTCAGTTAACTTTTTCTGCATTAATATATCGCCCATTTCTTAAACCAGTAAAAAACGTCTCGATCATTGGATGAATAATTTTCTTGCCACTTGGATCGGGCTCCAAGTTTTGTTCTGCTACATAGGTTGAGTTTGTAGATTCGTGTACTAACACATGATACCAAGGCTCATTTTTCGGCGGTCGACTACGAGCAACCGTTTCGTACCATTCGTCAGTCAATTGAAAATGCGGATCTATATCGACGATTACTCCTTGATAATCAAATAACTTGTGATGAACTAAGTCACCAATGGAATACTTAGCCATGGTAATCTTAAACTTCGATTCTTTCATTTATTAGCACCTCAAATAAATATTAGACTCTTTGTCGTCTAACTCCTTACTAATTTGCCGGCATTGCAAGGCTAGTTTTGAAGGTTTCAATGTAATGAACCATCCCATAATCTACCGCGAGACTAGGTTTTGTTGAAGCGCTCAAATAACCCACAAAATGCATTTCACACCGCATAAGTCTGCTGTAAATAACGCAGAATATCTTTTGACTCAAACATTTCTATGCTGGTATTCGGATCAATCAGATAGGGCACCTGTACATTGCCGTGTCGCCTGAAAAATTCATCCCGCTTGGTATTTGGCAATGGCCTGTAAGTCTTAAGGGTCCAATGGAAATTGGCCGGCCCCATATCTGAAAATTGCTGTTTCCCAAGGTTGATCAGGATATAAGTCAGCTCAAGTTCGCATAGTCGCTCACGAACAGGACGGGAAAAAGGACTGGACTCAAAACTGTATAAGATCAACGGCAGATCTGGTTGTTGAGATGGCCGCGCCTTAATGCCGGCCCCAAAACGAACTCCTGTTGCCAATTTGGATGTCAGACTTCTTTTTAGTATGCCGGCAAATTCTCTTGGTACTTGCATTTCTTTGTACTGTTTAAACAGGTAACGGACAATCTCAATAGCCCCTTTGGTTACGCTTGGGCTATTGAGATCAACCAGCATTGGGGGGCTAACACCATTGAATACCGATTTAAATTTTGTGATATTTTGCCCGCCGGCGGGACAGGGAGCGATGATAACATCCAAGTTCAGCTCGGTCAGTACTTCGCGTACAAGCCGACACTCTGGGTTGCCTTCTTGATCAAACAAGATCAGCATTTGCTTAGGCTGAGCGGTGGTTCTGCTGGCCAAGGTTCCGTGCCAGAACCGACAACTCGAGGCCAGAGTTGATGTCGTGATGTCCAGCAAATGGTTCATGTGCTCACCTGTTATCCATATTAGAGGGGGGGGATGGAATACACATCCAGAGTAAGTAAAAGCAGTTGCAGTGAGTATTTTATCTAAAAAAGTACCCGACGGCGGTTCTGTCGCAAATAGAATTTTTTAGCCAAAATCCAAACTTAAAATCGATTGAAAAAAGATGGTTAAAAATGGAAAAACGTCCCAATTTACTATTTGCGACAAAACCTAATCTTCTCCCTTTATATTTCTGGATTAGAGTCGATACGGTTACCTTGTGTTTATTGTGCATCTTACAAAGATAAGCCGTTTTTCTTTTCAAATAATTGTCGCTCTGGGTTGGGTTCCACGTAGTCGATGATGCCGCGATAATCTATACGATCAGAGTCGATTTCTTCAAAAGCCGCTTTATCAAGCGTGACGATCAAAATACGTCGTTCTGGCATAGCGTCAGTGATTGTTCCACCAAGCTTATTCACTAAAGATTCAGCTTTTTCCTGCATGTCAGGCTTATATTTCAGATAGTAGCTTATCTGCATATTTTCCTGACCTTGCTCTGACTGTTGATCAGAGGCTGGAAAAAGTATGTTTGGGATATTAGCATGTGCAGGAATACTAAAAAGAGCAGTAAATCCAACAGCTAGTCCAACACTCAATAAAGCCTGTGAACGTAGTTTCATTTGCATAGGTCAACCTTATTTAAAGTTGATACGCCAGTTGTTTAGAGTACCAGTATCACGGCGAGAATCATCGTACACTTTCAATTGCCAAGTGCCTTCAGATTCGACACCAGTAAAATCAGCTTCAAATAATTTAATGATATCATTGCTTGAACGTCCGCTATTATTATGTAAAACAACGCTTTGACCTGTTGGTGATATTAACGCCACGTTTAGATCTCCGATATAGGTATGAGTGATGTTAAGATCAACCGTTACCACACCTGCATCACCTTGACGGGTGACATTAATGTCGCTTGTGATACCTGAAAGGTTATTGTCTGGAATAGCTGTTACTTGTGTATTCTCAAAGCTACTTGCCTTAGAACCACCTCCGCTACCGTCTGGGCCATTACATCCTGCATCTAAATATTCTTTAGCTGCGACAGCGTTGATAAGACCATTACCAGTACGATTATCTCGACCTACAACATCAATATCTTCCGCTGTGGCATTTAGCGCATCTCGGACTTGTTTAGCTGAACATTGAGGGTGATAACTCCATACTAGTGCTGCAACACCTGTTACGTGTGGTGTTGCCATTGATGTGCCGTTGTAGTATTCGTAATCTTCGTTAACCGAACTATCGACACTAATCGTTTGGCCAACAGCATTTGTTAGCTCAAGACCAAGATCTCGATCGACAGATACAGACACTAGATTGTAACTGTCATTAGTATCAACGAGGAACGGATTTTGTAGGCCAGCAAGTTCAGCATTACTGTATACAATTGCCGCAGATGCCCCCGCGTTGTAGCAAGCTTTTACAGCATCAACTTCAGGATAGACACCGGATGAATCTTGATTACCTATACGCTCAGTAAGACAGATTTTCCCGGTCATATCACCACAGTTAAAACTACCTGAAGAGGTGTCACAACGAGCAAGTTCACCCGTTTTTGAACCTGGAACTGGTGACGATTCATAGCTGCCGTTAATATTAACTAGACGGTTATGCGGAACCACGCCACGATCAAAATAACGTTGACCAGCCAGTGAAATATCCGCAAGGCGACCTTCACCTAATGTAACGGTAGATAAGATCGCTTCGCCAGGTGCAGAGATCTCTACTTGATTAGTTGCCTGTGAAAAATCAGCATGATGTTTTTGGTTATCAATAGCAGCTACCGATACTACTGAATCATATGAAGCAGGGTAGCTGTGTGCGGTATTACCATCATTACCTGCAGCAGCAATTAGTAGCACTCCATTGTTGTAGTGATCTTTTAGTGTATTTTCTTCTGTTCGGCTTGAGTTATCACCACCTAAGCTCATATTGATCACGTTAGCGCCGTTTGCAACACAAGTATCAATCGCTTTCACTAAGCTTGAAGAGTAGCCCCAACCTGATTCATTGAATACCTTAACGATATGTAAGTTAGCATTCTGATTGGGTAAAACTCCTACTACACCTTCTGTGTTAGATATTGCTGCGATGGTACCGGCAACATGTGTACCGTGTGCGTTGTGATTTCCTGGTGAAGACCAATTACCTGTACCACTATCGTTGGTTCCATCAACTTGGTTGCCGCTCAAATCGTTGTGGGCTAAATCGTAACCAGAATCGATAATACAAACGGTACGGTTGCCTGCATTACTGTCACTGAGCTGCGTAGCCCCAACAAAGGTTTGTCCCCATGGAAGGCTTTGGGAGAGTAGATAGCGAGGTTGATCGACTTCAACGAACTCAACCTCAGGGTTGCTTTGCAATTGGTTAATTGCTTTCGTATCGAGTAAAGCACTGTAAGCAGAAGCACTGCCAAACTTCTCAACCTGTTTAGCACTTAAGCGGTCAAGAAGCGCTTCTTGAGCAACACGTTCCCCTGAGAATACTGTGCTTGCACTTCTTAGTGAACGAGTATTGTCCTGCTGCTCTTTAAACTTAACAATATATTTAACTGGGATATTCGGTTTACTAAAACTAGCCAATTCATTAGCGTTTGCTGATGCACTTACACCGAGGGCAATGGTTATCACTGATAACGTAATACCAGCAACGCTAATTTTATTTTTTCTGTTCATCCGCTCTTTCCTTTTTTATGAGCATTTTTATTGTTTATAACCTAATGATGTTTATTCATTTTTTGTGAATAAACGCACCTAATAGGCAACATGCTACATATAGCTCACTTAATTTATAAGCGTGAATAAAAATAAAAAAAAGATTAATAATTGCGCTGAAGATCTGATTATCAACCAATCAAGTAAGCATTCGTGGTGTGAATATTCTCTTTGCAAGTGATTTGGTTGGTCAATTAGATGAAATTGTATGTAACTTATCTGACTAATTAATCCAGATGGGAAATCTGTGACTGCAGCAGTCACGCTGTAAATACGTAATGGGCATAGCAAGGGAGGAGACCATCTCATAATTACAGTTGTAACAAATGGGTCTGATGCAAAGTTATGGTATTATCAAATTGAACAAAATTTATCACGCAGGGGGAACTGTTGGGATAATAGTTCCAATGGAACGCTTTTTCCGAAGCTTGAAGACGGAATGGATACCAAAGATTGGCTATCTAGTTTTGTCGAGGGCAAAGCCTATATAACAAATTACATCACAGGTTATTACAGCAAAGTCAGGCCACATCAATATAACGATGGACTAACACCGTTCACTATTTATCTTACGTCAGCAGAAAATTAGAAAGCCCATGAGCATCGTAACTAGAAACAGCCCAACGATTACGAAAAGAGAATGTCGAAAGGTCGCAGATAGATGATCTAAAAATGAGCCGCCCAGCCAATGAGAAACCCTTGTGAGGCTGTATTATACTCAAAGGTGCCTTTATTTTTATAATCAACCCAAGTGGATTTGTACGCAAGGTTGAAATCAGACCAACTGTTTATTTGATAACGTACTCCGGTCAAAATAGCGCTGGTAAAATTGGTATCACTGCCTAGCCCCATGTCGATACTTGCATGGAATTTCCAATCCTGGTTGAGCTGCGTTATCCATCTCACACCAACTTGGTAATCGATCCAATCTTCTTCGAGTGATTTATCGTTGTCGAGCTTGCCACCTGATGTATAAAGTTTGGAATCAATGTCGTTATCCCACCAACGGAAACCAAACATATAATCAATTGAGCCGAAATCATATTGATAGCGCTTAAAACCTTTTACTTCCAATACACCTTGTCGGATATCGAGATCGCCCCTAAGTACATTGAGATTGGCATCTAATACTGAATTGGTTTTACCACTCAACTTCATGTAACTGTAGTCGATGTAATAACCCCATTGATTGTTATAAATACCCTCTAAACGCACCATCGCGGTCATGTCTAAATGATCCATGATGAAAGCTGGATCGATATCGACGTCGGTAGATAGATTACCTATGGTGCTATCACCACGAATGTTGAGAGCGAGTGCGTAGATTTCAAAGCCGTGCTGCCACTGTTTTGTATTCACTTGTTCATTCGGTTTTTGTGCATTAACTGTCGAACTAGCGGCCAAAATAGAGGCGAGTAAGTAGTGCCATTTAACCATGTTAATATCCCTATATTTGATGTAAAACAGCATGTTATTAATGGGTTGATTGGTAATTTCCTCCCTGCATATGCAACTTGCATATTCATGATTGTAGACTATATTTTTTGGAAAGAGCCAAACCCAAAGAGTAAAGACATGAAACAACAAAGTGTTTTTTTGTTAGTTGCCGTATTAGGGTTAACACCCATTGCGTTGTCTTACGGTTATGCCCCCGTTATTTCCCTTAATTACCTTTTCGCTATCGATGCAAGTCCCATCAACGTTACTCATATTTTTCGAGCGGTAATGGGTCTTTATCTAGCACTGGCTCTATTCTGGGTATTAGGGGCGTTGTTAAAGAAATATCGGTTACATGCTCTCTACAGTTTGGTGGTTTTTATGTTGGGTTTGGCTACTGGCCGAGTTATAAGCTTAGTGTTAGATGGCATGCCTCACTGGCTACTTTTCGTCTATCTAATATTGGAGCTTGGCTTTGGTTTGATAGGAATAAAAATGATTCAAAAAGAACAATCTGAAATACTATAAGGGCATTCTATGAAAAGGCTTTTCCATCTTCTAATCTTGAGCGTGTTGAGTAGCTTTTCGCTATCGGTATGGTCTGCGCAAGAACAACCAAATATTTTTGTTATCTTCACTGATGATATCGGGATATCAAACCTTAGTGCTTACCACAATGGCGTAATGAGCAGTGAAACTCCGAACATCGATAGTATTGCTGAAAAGGGTATGCTACTGACAGATTACTACGCACAGCCATCTTGTACGGCTGGACGTTCTGCGTTTTTAACAGGGCAGCTGCCAGTTCGAACTGGAATGCACTCTGTTGGTTTACCGGGTGGGCCTGTTGGTTTACATACAGATACACCAACGCTTCCAGAAATGCTCAAAACCATGGGCTATGTGACTGGACAATTTGGTAAGAACCACCTAGGTGATAGAGACGAATTTCTCCCTACAATGCATGGCTTTGACGAGTATTGGGGTTGGTTGTATCACTTGAATGCAATGGAATATACCGAGGATCCAGATTGGCCAAAAGATGGTTCTTTGAATGCCTTTGCCCCTCGCAATGTGATTTATGCTAGGTCTGACGATAAAGGTGGGCAAACCATTGAAGATGATGGTGTGTTAACCATAGATCGTATGCGCACACTAGATGATGAAGTAAATAAGCACACCATTAATTTTATTGAACGGGCTGTTGAAGCGAATAAGCCGTTTTTTACTTGGTATTGTCCATCAAGGGGGCATGTATGGACACACCTTTCTCCAAAGTATGAAGCAATGCTTGGTCAAAATAGCTGGGGGCTGCAAGAAGTGGTGATGAAAGATCTGGATGATCATGTTGGTGAAATGATGGCTAAAATGGAAGAGTTAGGCATCGAGGATAATACCATTATCATTTTCACTGCTGATAATGGCCCTGAGATCATGACTTGGCCTGACGGAGGTATGACGCCTTATCACGGTGAGAAAGGTACAACGTGGGAAGGCGGTGTGCGAGCGCCTGCACTAGTTAGCTGGCCGGGTAAAATCCCAGCAGGTAGTGTAGGCAATGGCATCTTTGATGGCATGGACTGGTTACCAACACTGATCGCAGCAGCTGGTGGTCCAAGTGATTTGAAAGAGAAAATGCTCAAAGGTCACGATGGATTTAAGGCGCACCTAGATGGTTACAACCAAGTCGATATGCTGACGGAAAAAGGCGACTCAAACCGTAAAGAGATTTACTACTATGAACGTGACAAGTTACAAGCGGTTCGAGTAGGCGATTGGAAGGCGCACTTCGTGGTTCAAAACCATGGTTGGAGTGGCCCAAAAGAGGAACTCAATGCACCACTACTTTTTAACTTACGCCGCGATCCTTATGAAAGAGCGGCAAAAGAATCAGGCATGTATCTGAAATGGATGGGGCAGAAGATGTGGGCGTTTGGTCCAGCACAAGCTGCGGTCCAGGAGCATTTGGCTACGTTTAAAGAGTGGCCAGTTCTAAGTCCTGAAATGCCACCAACTCACAATGGTGGGGTTGGAAACTAATTTATAGAAACATAAAATTAAAAATAGTCCCGCTTTTTTAGCGGGGCTATTTTTATTGGGCGACCTTTAGATTTATTACCTTTCGCTTATAAAGAACATTGAACTTATGATGCGTACTTCATGTACTATTGACTGCATAAACGCCCAAGCATCTGAGCCTGGAATGAATCGTCTAGTTTGCTTAGAGTTAGGGGGATTTCAGCCGTAGCTCCAACTGCGTAATAATGCTTTCAGGCGCATACGATGCCAGTTTACTGATGCAATCTTGAGCAGCTTTGAGCTTATGTTTGACAAGTAAGTCGCAACGCGCATACAAATGATTTGGGTCTCGACTCAGGCTGTATGCTTGAGTGAGGGCTGAGTCTGCTTGATCTGGACTGACAAGCTCCAGTGAGAGTCCATATACCAACCAATACTGTGCATTTTCAGGCTCTGTTTGTGTGGCTAGCTTGAAGTATTTTATGGCCTCTTTTCTATTCTGTTGTCGTATCAAAGATAGCCCGATGGAGTACATAAACGCCCCAGATTTAGGTTGCGCCAAAAGTCCTTTTTTAAGTATGAACAAAGCTTCCTTTTCCTGCCCCATATTCTTATATAGATCGGCTAAATTGATATAGCTGTTAGGGAAATATGGCTCAATTTCTATCGCTTTTGCATAAGTAGCAACCGCACTATTGAATTCTCCTTTGGCTCGATAAACGTTGCCAAGGTTCGTTCTGCCAAATCCGCGATCACTATTGTAGCGTTGAATATCAAGGTATTCTGAAAGTGCTGGCTGAATGTGGTCTTTTTGCAGTATTGACATAGTTTGCCAGTGTTTTACTAGCAAACCAGCCGCTTCTGTACGAACTGCATAAACAGGATCGCTAAGTAAAGGCTCTAAGAGCTGCCACTGTTGTTCGAAAGAATAATTAGCACTTCCTTGAATTGCACCTAAACGAATAATTTCATTTTGGTGTTGCGTGGCATGGGTCAAAGCGGTCAAGGTGTTTCTCTCGGGATAGCTAACTAAACGTTGTAGCGCTGATGCGCGAATTATTGGGCTTTCACTGGTGTTTTGAGCTATGTATGAGAGGGCATTCACAGCACCATTGTGCCCAATAGATGCAGCATAGAATGCGATAGAAAAGTGTGGTTGCCCACGATAATTAGATTCTGGAAACCACTTCTCTAGTGCCTGATTAGCCCATTTGTTGGTTTTACTTTCATGACAACCCGTACAGACGTTGGGTGTGCCAGCGTTTTCACTTAGATCCGGCCTTGGGATCTGCCAGCTATGATCTCGCCTTGGGTCGAGTTGCATATATGTCGTTTCCGGCATGTGGCAAGTTGTGCATTTCGATGCAACGGTATTCGGTAAATGAAATGTATGTTTGGCTGGGTTGTATTCTTGTGCAGAATGACATTGTGTGCAAACCGCTTCCTCAGGTATTTTTAGCTCGGAGCTATGAGGGTCGTGGCAGTCGGTACAAGACACGCCTTTCTGAGCCATTTTGGATTGAAGAAACGAGCCATAAACGTAATTTTCATTGTATATTTGCCCATCATGATGGTACAGATCAGAGGTGATCGTACTTAAAAGATAGCGGTCTTGAAAGCGACTAAGGACGTGATCATTGTCTTCGTTTAACTGCAAACGTCGGCTATGACATTGAGCACACACAGCAAGTTGTTCAGTATCTTCAATGGAGTGCGGCTCAACATTTGCATTGTTTTGGTTGTAAACCCACCTCTTTACCGCTTTAGATAAGTCACGGTCGAACCCAAAGTGAGATATTGCATCAGTATTAGTTTGTGCCCATTCTAAGTGCTTCAAGCCTGCACCATGACACGCCTCACACCCGACACTGATTTCTGACCATGTTGTTTGGTAAGTATTAGTTTCTGCGTTGTAGTTTTTTTCGAGATTGGTAGAATGACAATCTGCGCACATAAAATTCCAACTCTGACCGGTATTCGTCCAATAAAACTCATCTTTGGGGGTTAAATTCGGATATAGGTGAAACCATCGCTGACCACCTTCTTTCTCTGGCCGAGAATCCCATGCAAATGGGATAAGCTGGATTCTACCATCTTCAAATTCTACCATATATTGTTGAAGTGGAGAGACGCCAAAGGTGTACTTTATTTGGTAGTCATGCCATTTACCGTCAGGCCCTTGAATATGAGTAAAGAACTGGTTATCGACGGTATAAAATCGGTTGTCGTTACCATCAAAATTAAAAACGGTATTTTGGAAGTTACCCAACACACTGTCAGTAGTGGCGTGTTGCATTGCTAGCTGGTGATGGGAGCCTTGCCAAGCCTGATAAGCATCAGCATGACAGCTGAAACAAGCTTCGCTACCGACATACTCTTTGCTACTTAAAGGCGTCGATATCAGAGCTAGCATGATCAGTAACAATCGTTGGCACTCTCTAGAAAATGGCATCGTTAGGAATTTCCTTATTCACCTAATCTCTTAGTCTGATGGGTTATTTTAAGTTAAACATTTTCCCTTATACATATAGTACCTTACTTGGAAAATGGTATAGCGAGTGTTATGCAGATGAAATAAGACGGCTTCAATCGGCAGAACACGACTATCTCGTTCCTAGAGGTGAATGTGATGAAATGGACAATTATTGTCCTATTTTGTTTTCTATTAGTGCTTGTTTTGCTTTCGGAACTCGGCTTACTGAAGACTTGATTTTGAAAAAAGTGAAACCGCTTGTTAATACTACACCGATTATATAGATAAGTATGAAATGGACTTCGATTTAGCATCAGAAGAAAGATGTACCGAAATGTTTGAGCAAAATTTTCTTGACCATTTTGAGATGCTTATTGATGGAATAGGACTAAAGCATTACTAATATATAGAGTCACAATCTTGAACCTGCATTAACTTCGTTCTGCTATACGTCTGAAGCGACGCGCTACACTCAATAAAATCCGATAACATGCTTTAATATTATAGATAAGAAATCACATCTAGTGAACGACTTAGAAAACGTTGAGGCAGGAATAACGTAAAAATAAAAAAGCCCCAGTCATAACAACAGGGGCTAATAAGCGTTTCTAGTCTTTAGCTTTAAATCATTTTCTCAACAGGCTTCCAACGTGCAAGCTCTGCTGGTAAGCGAATACCTTGAGCTGCAAGTAGGTTAACGCGTGCAAGGTAAGCAGCACCATGCATTAGATGCTTGGTTAAATCAACAGCACGACGGTCTTGGTAGTTATCTAAGTAACTGCCTTTTGCCCATGCATTGAATGCACCCAGAGCTGGACCCGCCCAAATTTGATAATCCATCTCACGACCTGCTTCGCCGGTGTTTGACCAACGGCTTGAAAGACCAAGATACCAGCGGAAAATCAGTGCCATCTTACGCTTAGGGTTGCCTTGTGCACGTTCAATTTGCTTAGGATCACGTTCGTTAAAGTGAGCAACAGTTCCTTCCCAAATAGCATCTAGCGTTGAACGGAAAACCTGAGTTTCAAGCTTATGACGTTCGTCTGCTGGAATCGCTTCAATTGAATCGTAACGTGTGTAGATTTCGTATAGCTTGTTAGCGCGCATTGGGAACAATGTACCGCGCTTCACAACTTGTAGCTTTACACCCATTTCGAACATGTCAGCTGCAGGTGCCATTGCAACATCAGCCATCTCGGTAGTCGCAAGCAGTTTACGAGTATGTTCACTTGCTCCCGCTTCAATACAAGCTTGGTTGATTGACCCTGTCACAATATAAGCAGCACCCATGTTGAAGGCTGCGAGTGCAGCATCAGGGGTACCGATACCGCCACCAGAACCTACACGGAGTGGTGTTTTGAATTGGTGCTTCGCTTGAATGGTTTCTTTTAACGCTAAAATAGTAGGCAATAGCGTAACAAGAGGGCGGTTATCTGTATGACCACCAGAATCAGCTTCTGCAGTAATATCATCAGCCATTGGTACTAGCTGGGCTAATTCCATTTGTTCAGCAGTGATACGTCCTTCATCAACTAAGCCTTGAAGCATCTTAGCTGGCGCTGGCTCCATAAACTTAACTGCCACTTCAGTACGGCTCACTTTTGCAATCACTTTGTTCGCGATAACGATCTCGCCTTGTGCATCACGGCTTAAACCTGCGGCACGGTATTGAACTATTTGCGGTGTTAGACCTAAGAATGCTGACGCTTCAACGGTACGTACTTTGTGTTTTAAAAACAGCTCTACGCTACCACGCTCTAATGCGGGTTCACTTGGGCTGTGGATCAAGTTAAACGCGTAAGGGCCATTAGGCAACGCTGCTTGAATACGGTTGATTGCCTGCTCTACACGAGAAGGAATCAGACCTGCGGCACCAAACGAACATAAAATGCCCGCCTGGCCTAATGCAATCACTAACTCTTCAGAAGAGATACCGTTAGCCATGGCACCTGCGTAGTAAGCATATTTAACACCGTGTACACGACGGAAATCATTGTCGCCTAAGCTTTGGGTGCCTAATGCTGGTGCGAAAGCACTTACTGGGTGTACATGGCTTGCACTTGCGCTATCACCAGATGTTATTTCAGCCTGCTGGCTAATACCAATCCCTTTTTCAGGATGATTCACTACGTAACAACCTAGGCTCAAATCTTTTAAAATTTTAGCCATTGTAGCGTTATCAAAGTGGGTCGCGTTTTCTTCAACCTGCCACGGCCATGGCGACAGCTTTTCATTATTCATAGTTTGCGTTGTCATATTCTATTTACCCTTACTTCAGGCTTCTTCAATACAGATTGCAATGTCTTTCACTTCGTAAATACGTAGACCGTCTTTACTTAAGTTGGCATCACCCACGATGATACGTTTACCGTCTTCATCTTTAATCGCAGTGATATGCACATCGAGTGACATTTGCTTGTTCAGTGGGTTAATTTGACCACGGTATTTCCATTTAACTTCAGATTGAATTTGACCAAACTTCGGTGAACGGAAACCTGCACCTAAATCCTTATTCAAGGCGTAGGTTTGCATAAGTTCAATAATCGCTTCTACACCTAATGAACCAGGCATTACAGGATCTTGGTGGAAGTGGAACTGGAAGAACCAGTCACTTGGGTCGATAGTACGCTCGGCATATAAGTAACCTAAGCCTGCTTTACCGCCATCACTGGTAATATCTACTTTATCGATGAAATTTAAACGGCCGCCAGCTAACTGGTAGTGCGGTTGTGCTTCACCTGTTGCTGAAAGTGGCGCGTTGAAGTAACGGCTTTCTTTATCCAGTAAGTTAATACTTACGTCAGGCGTACGGTTATTATCAACATGCCATGGGTAGGTAACTTTACCGTTATCTAGACCAAGCTGATCTTTCAGTGCTGCACCTTTGAAGTAACCAAACACTGCCGTGCCTTCATAGAAAGGAACACCGTCGGTGCTTAGCTCGAAGCTGAAGCTTTGAACGATGTTGGTGCCCATCATTACAGTTGACAGTAAACGCGAATCGTTGACGATAGTTTTACCGCGCAGGTCGACATTGCGTAGCATCTTACCGCTACCATCAAGGTTACGGAAGAACAGCTCTAAACCAGGGAAGCCTAGGGTTGTACCCATGTAACCAGAGATGAAGCCATTAGGTTGTAATGAGATTTCCATCAGTACCGAATATGGCATCAAGCTGCTGTGGCTGTTTTCATCAAAGTACCATGCGTTTTCTGGTACTTCATATTCAGCAATACATGATGACGGCGTTTTAAAATCGCCACGTGTACCGTTAACTTCGATAACACGGGTTGTTAACTGTAAATCGCCACACGGAGTACGGGGTGGGATCATACCGCGATAGATAGAGAAATCAGGACCAAAACATTTTTCAATATCACCCGTTGCAAACTCAAACATATGGTACGGCGTGAACGGTACTGTGTCTGGTGTACGGTTTTGGTAATCAGGAACGATAGGTGCTTCAACGTGTTGAAGAGGAATAACACCTTTGTTTGGCGCTGTATTCAAGTCAGGAATTTGTGCCATTAACGGCGCATTCGCTGATGCTTGTTGGTTGACAGGTGCTTCGACTGGAGCAATGATTTCTACCTGAGTCGGCGCACTTTCCGGCGTGTAATCTGATGAACCGATGTAGCGAGTACATTCTGACTCTTCTTTGATCATCACACCCAAGTTTTGGAAATCAACCACAACTTTGCCATCAAGCAAGATATCGATGTTTGCTTTTGCATATGGGCGAGGGCTTAAGCCAATCTCAGTCACTTCCATGCGGTAAGTTAATACTGCTGATTGAGGTAGAACCTGACCACGGCAACGTACTTGCTGCGGTGCATTCTCAAGTGGTTGGAAACGACCATTTTCCACTTGCGTGTGCATGCCTAAGTACATCATGAAGAACTGTAGTAACTGACCACAACCTTCTGCCATTAATGAACCTGCCATAACGGAATCATCTTTGAAATGACAAGGGAAGTACCAGTGGTCAGCTTCAAGCTGCTTGTGACCTTCGATTAGGCCCAGTCCCCATGTACCACCTTGTGGGTCAACATGGCTAACTTGTTCAATCATCATGAACTTGTCAGAGCTGAAGCATAGCGATGGTTGATGACGGTCTGAAATATGACTTTCACCAAAACAGCCTGCAATATTGGCGTTTAGCAAGTTATGCAGTATCTGGTAATCAAATTGTGTTTTCTGGCAATGTAGAAGCGGGTTGAAACGCTGCTTAACCGCGAGGTTTCTTGATTTGATTTCGTCTTCAGTGCGAATAACACCTTTGCCGTCTGCTAGCTCTTCATCAGTGAAGAAACCTGCACAGCCGTTATCCATTTTCAGGATCATCTTGTCGCCGACGAAACATTCGTAAGAGAAGAAGAACAGCAAAGTGTCGCCATTACGGGCAAAGTTATTAATCGAGATATCGTAACGAAGTGTATCACCACCACGAGGCAAGTCACCAAGGAAGGTCAGCGTACAATCTAATAGACGGTATACACGCTCGCCTTTGTTTTCAAAATCGATACCTAAGTAGCTTATTAGCATCAAGTCACACTGACCTGATTCTACTGCAACAGCCCAAGGGATTTGACCATCAACCAAATACGGTGCATCAACAGGAATATCGTATTCTGTCGTCATTGTGCTTGGCTTGTACTCAAGCATGGTTGCATCAAGCTTTGTCACGCGAGATACCAACAGGTAATCGGTGGTTGGTAGTCTTACACGGCGTGAGTAGTTATCGATCACTGCATAGTCAGAACCAAACACATTAGCGATATCGCCTTCAGCGTATTCCACTAAATCTTCGTAATCCCAGATACAAGGTTTGCGAATAGGGTTCACAACCGCTGGTGTAGCAGCCACATTCACAGGTACTGATCTTGAAGCCTCTGTTTGTACGGGAGATGGTGCTAGCTGGTGGTCAAATACCTGACCTGTAGCGGCATTCATTTGAGCCGTTACTTCGTTCAATTGTGCTTTTAATAAAGCGTCAGCCATCTTCAAACCTTGTTCACGGTTTTGAAGGAATGCTTGATGCACTTGTTGCGCGAGTTGTTGGTTTTCAACAAACGCAGAGCTTTGGAATGAAGTTAAATCATGCTTGTTTTTAGCGGATAGGACATTGGTCATATTGCTTTGAATACCTGTAATCGGCGTCTGACGTGGTGTTGTCAGAATCGGGGACACTGATGGAGCTGCTGCTGGCTGTTCGATGCTCTGTGGTTGAGCAACGGGTTTTGCAATAGCTTGAATGCGAGGCTTCTGGGCTCTTGATCTATGAACATTTGGTTTATGAACAAGAGGCTTCGTATTCGCGACTTTCTGCTGAATTTGTTGAATGTCAGAAAGTTCGGTTGTCACGATATGTTGATAAATATCGCGTCCACCAAGGGTAACTTGCTTAATTAATTGACGTTTTGAGTCGTTAGCCAGTTCGCTATTTAGACGAGCGGTTAATGACTGAGTTTCAGAACTGGTTTGCGTTAACAGCAGCTGAGAGCATTGGTTTTCGCTGACGTTAGCCACGATTGCCGCTTTAGATACCGTTGAGTCGAAGTTTGGTGTTGTATTCAGGCTTAACAAACCATGAAGAATACTCGCCATACCAGATGCCGCATAGCAATGCCCTAAGCGTTGGTTAGCCTGAGTTTGCACTGCTGATGGCAGTGGGAACCGCACGACATCAATGCTTTCTGGTGCTTGGTTTAGCTCCAATAGGTTAACGTTGCTTGCTGCAATCTCCGCAGTGGTTAGCAGGCGATCACTAATGATGTTGCTTTGAGCGACAGAGCCAAAATCAAGTGCGGTGATTTCACCGTAGCTGTTTTTTGTTGATGCGTTATCCGTATCGACAAGAACGATAGCACCTGCACCTTCACCCACATTCCAGCCGCTATCTTGCGCATGTAATGCAACAGGTGTAACGCTGTTTTTAAGGATGATTTGTTCAGCGCTACCACTTAAATCAACCGCGGCAATAACGACTGCATCTAATGATTCTTGCGACATTAGGTTTTGTGCAACATCAATACAACGCGCAACAGATTGTTCCGCTGCAGAAATAGTGAAGGCTGGGCCGTTAAAGTCCCATAATGAGGCAATACGCGACGCCATTATGTTACCAATGAAACTGGTGTACTGGTTTAGCTTTGCAGCATCCAGAACACTATCCATCGCAATGGTTTCAAGCGCTTGGTATTCACTCTCTGTTAGTTGAACACCCATGTTTTTTAGGCTATCAGCAAGTTGAGTATGTAAATTTACACGACCACGGAACTGGTGCATTTCGAGTTCCGTTTCCATTGCTACCAGTACCGCGACTTTTTGACCGACTTCAAGCTTTGCATCTCGAATGGCTTCATCAGCAACTTTCATCAACAAAAGCTGTTGAGAAATCAAGCGATCATCTTCATTCGGTGGCACTTTAAAGCGTAAGAAATCCAATTCAAACTGATCGATGTATGCGCCGTGTGGAATGGCATCTAATCCGAACTGGCTTAAGAGCTCAGGATGTTGGTCTAAGCCTTTCCAGCGTTTCTTTGGTAAGGCAACAAAGGCATCAGTACCAGTTGTAATGGCGCTATGCAGCGCATTAATGGTTTTTAATGAACCGAAATGCGACGCCAGACCTGTTACTTTCAATGGTGCTGGTTTTACAAGGCTATTCGTCGCTGAGCTATTTGCTACAGGGCTAGTCGCTGCCGAGTTAGCTGAATGAGCTTCAAGCAATAGGTGGGCATTACAGCCACCAAAACCAAAGACTGACACACCAGCACATCGTTCAGCATTGCCTGCTTTGTCTGGCCAAGCTTGAACTTGAGTTGGTAACGTATGCGAACCGAACAAACCTTCAGGTGATGACAATGGCGTTGAAAGGTTAATGCTTGGTGGTAGTACACCTTCTTTCATTGCAAAGATCATTTTCATGATCCCAGGCATACCGGCTGCTGTTAATAGGTGGCCTAAATTCGATTTTGCAGAACCAATAAGCGGCGCTTGAGAGCCGTTTAGTTTGTCTGCAAAGAAACGTTCCATTGACGTCATCTCAACTTTGTCACCCAAAGGTGTACCTGTTGCATGGCACTCTATGACTTCAATACTTTCTGGTGATAAATTTGTCGCTTCATAAGCACGTTCAAATGCTTGGACTTGTCCTTTGCTGTTTGGGCTTAGTACAAACTGACCACGACCATCATTAGATAAACCAATACCACTAACAACGGCATAAATATTATCGCCATCACGCTTTGCATCTTCTAGGCGTTTTAGTACTAAAACACCAGCGCCTTCGCCTGCAAAAAGCCCTTTACTATTGGTATCGAATGGAACCGATACACCATGGTCAGGGTAAGCGTGGAAGATAGAGAAACCCATATTGATGAAGAATGGGTCAGCGCCAGATACTGCGCCTGCTAACATCATGTCTGCTTTACCTGTACTTAGGTAATCACAGGCTAATTTCAGTGAATAGACTGAACTTGCACAGGCCGCATCTAGGCTAAGTTGTGCGCTACCTAAACCCAGTGCATCGGCAACGAGCTTAGAGGCATTGTGTGCCGCAGAACCATTCGCAGGATTAAGGCTAGTAATCTTTGCGTTTGATGGGGTTAATGAAAAGTGTTCATTTCCCAGTTTGGTTTGTAATGCTTTTTCTACCGCAGAGTGATAAATCGGTAGGAATAGGTCATTTGAACGCTTAGTCGGGAACGATAGGGCACCCATAATAACACCCGTACGTTCAAGTACCGCGTTATCTAATGAAATGCCAGCATCAGCCAGTGCTTTGCGGCTGGTATCGAGTGCCCAAAGAAAGCTTTCATCTAAACCTTCAAATGTCTCTGCTGGCAAACGGTATCCGTTGCTATCAAAAGAGAAATTTTGAATGTAGCCGCCTTTATCACAATAAAAGCGATCTGACTCACCTTGTATACCCTGATAAGCATCAGGGTTTGCGCCTAATTTGTCAGGGCTCAAGGTGGTGCGAGAATCTTTTTTAGCGAGTAGGTTTTGCCAGAAATCCTTTGGCGTATCCGCATCAGGATATTGATTCGCTAAACCGACAATGGCAATTTTATTGCTTTGGGAAGCAGTACTGTGTTGAGAACTCACACTGGCTCTCCTTGTGTAGTGTTCGGTGTGGTATTAGCTGAAGATGCACTGCGTAGTTCCAGTGTATTCACTTGTTCTTCTAACCCTTGAAGCAGGGGTGAAAGTGACAGCGGTATTTGATGCGTAATTAACTGGGCGATGCACTTAAGCAAGGTAACAATATCTTCGCCACCTTTTGCATTCGCCGCGACAGTACAACTCTCAGTTGTTACGTTATCTGTGCGGTTTATCTTATCGATAAGCGTACTGGTTTGTCTGTCGGCACCAATTTCAACAAATAAACGTGCGCCTTGTTCACGGGCGGTGCGAATCAAAGCGGTAAAATCGAGTGTTGTGCAAAAGGTATCAGCAATGGAATTGGCAATACTTTGGCTATCGATATTTACAGGCACATTTTTATTTTGAGGTAACAGCCCAGCAGCACTGATGAACTTAATGTTCGTCGGTAGCTGATCACATAATGGCTGAGTATAAAACTCGGTGACTTGTGAATGCTGGCTTAATGCTGGTGTGGTGTGCATGGCTGTTACACGATTCGCGGCAATACCGCGTTTACCAAGCTTTTTGAGTAAAGCGCGACACGTCGCTTCACAACCTGCTAATACACAAGTGTCACCTTGAATAATAGCAAGGTAGGCACGCGGGAATTCAGGCAATAATGCTTCAATGGCGGCTGATTCACAGCGAACAACAAAGCTATTCCATGTGATCTCGTCTGCATCAGTTAATTGCCATGCTTCACGAACAGCGGTTAGCTTACCGGAAATAGCTGTGGTGAAGATTGGGCTCGTTTGGGTTAGCTCGATCAATGCATGTGGGTTTTTCCACACACCTAAGCTCGCCCACATTGAGGCTTCACCTTTAGAGTAACCTAAAGCGAAATCAGGCTTAACGGCAAATTCTTCGCAGAGTAACTGAGTTAACAAGTAGCTGCTACCAACACCGGCAATGGCTAATTCACCGAGTGTCATTTCGGCTGGATTTTCACCGTATGTTTTTTCGGCTTGCAGCATTTCTTTCAGGTTTCCTTCGCGCTCTAGTTGTGCAAAAAGTGCGGGGAAATACTGATGAAATTCGCGGAACATGCCAGGGTAAACAGTACCAACGCCTGGATAGACAAAAGTAACACCGCCTTTGCTATTGGGTGCTGGTGAGAAGCAACTTCCGGCAGGTGTTTTGTAATGACTTTTCTCTGCTATTACTTTGGGTAAAGCATTTCTGATTGCAGATATTTCCTGCAAAACAGCGGTAACAGAAGCACCTTGAAGCACGATAGTCGGTAGTGATGACGATGCAGTGGCAAACGAAACGTCAGTTTGAAACTGGGTTAAGTTTTTAGCCATTAGAGCAATAAGGGCTGCCGTATCATTTGGCGATAAATCATTAGGAAAACCAGCTAAACGTTGCTTTAGCTGATTTAATTGCACGGATAGTTCTGTTTCATTCAGCCCTGAGAGGACGAAGAATAAGCGAGAGGCGTTCAGTAATGATTGTGCTTTTTGTAAGCCTGTTGCTTGTGTTAATACTAAGCTGCTTTCTGAATCAGAATTGGCATTAAACGTTAAGCTTGCCACGCGTGCTTTATGCGGTTCAGTGAACCAGTAGTGGTTTGTATTACCAGCTGTTTTTACTGTTCGGCTGGCAATGTCATCAACCATCTTAAAGAAAGCCAAAAACTGCTGTTCGGCAGCTAATATTTCAGATGTTTGCTGATGACTGAGATCGGCATTCTGGCGACGAGACTGGTTGAGGGCTATTTCTAGACTATTAACAGAGCCTTCAGCAAAACCTGCAAGATATGCGTGGGGGTGGATTTTGTTTTTAGCTGCAGCTAAACCGCTAAGCATTAGTAAACGGTGTTGTGGTTCGTTTGGCTTACATTGAAGGGTAAGTTGAACCAACTGACCTTGGTTTACAGCTTGAATCGCAGTTTGAAGCGCGGCATTGAAATTGCCATCAACCGCAATATGTTGAATTGCTGGTAATGACACTAAAATATCGGCAGAAAGCCCAGCAGCGTCTGCTGCTTGGGCTAAAAGAGCGATGCGCAATGGCATCGCTTTATTAGAAGTATCAGCCACTATGACAGAAGCTCCTTCTCTGGCTCAGACTTCACCAAAAATGCCTCGTTTAGGCTTTTGCTGATCGTTACTTTTGCGCCTTTCATAACAGCACTTAAACGACCATCTTGATGGTAAAGCGAGATGTTAGCCTGTAGTGAACGCGACGTATTTTTAATTACGTCAAGTTCTAACCAACCTTTATCACCGGCTTGCATTGGTTCATAAGAAACAAATTCGCCGATTGCTGAAGGTAGGCTAGCAGCACCGTATTTCAAGCGTGCCCACACCAACATTGCTTGTAGCAAGTAGTCTTCAGCGAAAGGCTGGCAACCACCAAGGTGTTGGGTTGGTACAAATACGCCACAGTCTGTATCAGCAACTGTTGGTAGCTGACACTGTGCTAGCAAACCAGCATCATCAAAACGTTCAACCGTTGTGATGCCTTGCAGTCGTGGACCATGGAATAAGGTGCCATTACTGTATAAGGTTTCAGCCGTTGTCACGGGTTCATTTGAATCCGCGGTAAAGGTTTTAGCCTGTGCAACTGATACGGATTCGACAACCAACATCGCTTGATACTGAGGACGGCCTTGGCAGCTGATCAAAGCTTTAATTTGATCCGTTGCTTTTGCGTCTGGCGTCAGTGTCAATGTGAGTGTTTGTACTTCATTAGTATCAAAGATCACGCCTTTAAGCAGTTTGTAGTTGCGAACAGTAACGTTCGCCCCTAGCACTTGCTCTGCTGCTTCACGCATCCATTGAATGGCACACACTGTCGGTAACACTGGGTTACCGGCAATGCAGTGATCATTGATGAAAGGCATTGCCTTCGGGTCAAGATCGCGTGTTACAGTGATGCTTGAATTCAGCGGACTCTTTGCTACTAGCACAGACTCCGCATCAAGCTTTTTTACAGCGGCTTCCTTGTTGTCTGAACCTTGCATACTTGTACCCACAAGCAGTTGAATACCTGTTTCACTTAGCAGCTGAGAGCTAAATAGCTCAGCACCCGCCTGAAGAGGAATCACGTATACACCACGTTCAGTAAACATTTTCTTCAATGCTGCGTTTACCATGCCACCGTCCCACGGTCCCCAGTTGAAGCTCATTACTTTAGCTTCAGGGTTACGTGCAGACAGCTGTAATGCTGCTTTATTCAAGATTTCATTGGACATCGCGTAATCGCTTTGACCAGTGTTGCCGTAGAAGCCCGCTGCTGATGAGAACATCGCAACCAGTTTTAGCTTGTCGCTGTTTAATGCGTTAAGCACAGCTTCAAGGCCGCCTACTTTAGTGCCATAAACAAGGTTTAACTCATCAAGCGTTTTATCTTGAATATGTTTATCAGCTAGCACGCCTGCGCCGTGAATCAGACCCGTAATATCATTGAACTGAGACAATGTTTTAGCAACAGAGTCACTGTTTGATACGTCAAGGCTTATGTATTCAGCACTCGCACCCACGTTAGCAAATGCAGAAAGAGCAGTGTTAATTTCAAGGCTGCTTAATACAGGTTTGAGTAACGCGTCTACTTTCTTTGGTGTTGGTTTATCGCCAGATGTTTGAATATGGCGAATGGCTGCCGGCTTTAGCTCGTTTGCTTGTTTACCTTGTGCCCATTCTGGCAGTTCGTTTGTCGTAATATGCTTACTACGACCTGCAAGAATGAAGTGTGATTTACACTGTTTAGCCAGTGTTAATGCACATTCAAACGTAACGCCTTTAGCACCACCAGTTACAAGCACTTTATCGTTCTTGTTCAGTTTTGCTGAGGTGTTTTTTGTTAGAGCAGTACCAGCATCGGTTGCAATCAGTGTTGCTCGACCAGATTCACCGTTATTCGCATCAGCAAGACCCACTTCAACAGTGTGAGTATCAATATCGAATAATTCAGCTGTTACTGCTTCTGCAAGATGACGAGCATCAAGCGTTGGTGCAACATCCAGTGCGCGACAGAATACTGTTGACCATTCGTGGCTCAATGTTTTCGTTAAACCAGATAATGCCGCTTGGTTTAATTCTGCATTGATAAGTTGTTCTGCATTCAAGTAACCAAAGCCACCATCAATACGACTTACCGTAAAGAAGGCACTGCGGTTTGTTGCTGCGTTTAGCTGAGTTTTAAGCAATTTAGCGAATAGGAAAGCAATCGAGATACTTTCTTTTGCCGCAGCATGCAATGTTACAGCTGTTGTTTTATCTGTTTTAACATCGGCAGCAAGAGGCTGTAAGTGAATGAATCCACCAATTGCTTTTTGCTTGCTCTCAATGTCTGAAATGACAGTTTTGATACTAGCGTCATCAATGCTTGCTAATGTGTAGCTCGCGATTTCGCTATTTAACGGTGACGCGGCAGATAGAGGACTACGTACAACAGCAACTTGAAGGCCGTTTGCACTTAACTTTTCTGCTAGAACACCAGCATTGTGACCATCATCGGTAATCACGATACAAGCTTCTTTGGAAAAACAGTCTACTAATTTATCTACCGCTGGTAACTTTTTTAGCGCCACCTCGCTGTGAGGAGGAAGTTCTACATTGCTTGTTTCTGCAATCGCTTCTACAAGGTTTTCAACAGCAGGCGCTGCAGCTGCTGAAGTGTTAGAAAGCTTGCTTTGCATGTAAGCAACGATTTCGCCCAGTGTACGACACTCAGCTAAATCTTCAGGGTTCAGTTCAGGCAAGCCAGGTAGCTGGTCTTGAACGGTACCAAGAATTTCAACACGCTTGATAGAGTCGATACCGAGGTCAGCTTCCATGTCCATTGCAAGGTCTAGCATTTCTGCTGGGTAACCTGTTTTGTCGGCAACCACATTCATCATCGTGTTTTGAACATGTGCTGAGTCTAAACCGTTTGATGCAGGAGCCGTTGCTATTGGTGTTGATACCGCTGCTGTTTGTACTGCTACATTTTGTGTAGAGGCAGCTGGTAGTTTGCTGTTCATGTAGTCAACGATTTCGCCCAGTGTACGACACTCAGCTAAATCTTCAGGGTTCAGTTCAGGCAAGCCAGGTAGCAGGTCTTGAACGGTACCAAGAATTTCAACACGCTTGATAGAGTCGATACCAAGGTCAGCTTCCATGTCCATTGTAAGGTCTAACATTTCTGCTGGGTAGCCAGTTTTATCGGCAACCACTTCAAGCATTGTACCTTGAACTTGTGCGGCATCTAAACCGTGTGATGCAGGAGCCGCTACTGGTGCTGCTGTTTGAACCGCTACATTTTGTACAGGAGCAACAGGTAATTTGCTGTTCATGTAATCAACGATCTCGCCTAGCGTACGACACTCAGCTAAATCTTCAGGGTTAAGTTCAGGTAAGCCCGGTAGTTGGTCTTGCACTGTACCTAAAATTTCAACACGTTTGATAGAGTCGATACCCAAATCTGCTTCCATGTCCATTTCTAGATCAAGCATTTCAGTTGGGTAGCCAGTCTTATCTGCAACAACATCTAGCATTGTGCTTTGAACTTGCGTTGCGTCTAAGCCATTTGATGCAGGAGCAGAAGCAACTGTCGCTGCTACAGCAAGAAGCTTGCTGTTCATGTAGCTTACGATTTCGCCTAACGTACGGCATTCAGCTAAGTCTTCAGGGTTTAACTCAGGAAGCGTTGGTAACTGGTCTTGAACCGTACCTAGAATTTCAACACGCTTAATAGAGTCGATACCCAAATCTGCTTCCATATCCATTTCTAGATCAAGCATTTCAGTTGGGTAGCCAGTTTTATCAGCAACCACTTCAAGCATTGTGCTTTGAACTTGTGTTGCGTCTAAGCCGTTTGATGCTATAGGAGCAGAAGTAACCGTTGCAGCAGCAGAAGAAGCTGCTGGCATTTTGCTGTTCATGTAAGTAACGATTTCGCGCAGTGTACGGCACTCAGCAAGATCTTCAGGGCTTAGTTCAGGCAGGTTTGGCATTTGGTCTTGCACTGTACCAAGAATCTCAACACGCTTAATCGAGTCGATACCTAGGTCTGCTTCCATATCCATATCGAGATCTAACATCTCGGTAGGGTAGCCAGTTTTCTCTGCAACTACTTCTAGCATAACTTGTTCTGGATTCGCGGTTTGAACAACCGCTTGTGCTACTGCCTGAACAACAGGTGTTGGCTTAACTGTTTGTGCAACAGGTGCTGCGATTGGCGCTGATTGTTGAGTTGGAACAACAGCCTTAACTGGAGCAGGTGTCGCGACTGGCGTAGCAACTACTGGAGCAGCAGGAGCCGGAGCTACTGATACTTGCTGAACTGGCGTCTGATAAACAGGAACCTCATGAGCAGGCGCTTGTGAAGTCAACATACCTAATGCAGAGTTATTGCTGTTTGCTTGTAACTCAAGGTAGTGGGCATGTGCTTTTAACGTTTCAGCCTGGTGCTGATGGAATAGCTCCATCGAACGCTGTAGGCTTTCAGGTACCGCAATACCAGCCGTTGCCATTTTAGCTTGTTCTGTCATCAATGCCGTGAATGTGTCACCGTATTGCTGAGGAATCGCTAGGAACTGCTGATGAAGTTCAGCGGCCTGCTGTTGAGCACTAAAGAATGCATGCAACGATGCATCACCGACTGGCAGTTGTGCCGTTGTTTGTGTAACAACTTGAGCTGGCGCTGTTGTTGCTAATGCCGGCGCCGCTGCTTGTACAGCTTGCGTTGGTGCTGCAGCAACAGATACTTCGCGAATTTCCGTTTTAATCACTTCTTTTTCCACAATCTTCTCAACGACTTTTTCAACGATTTCAGTTTTTGTGCTTACTTCGCCGGTTGCTAATGATTTTGCCATTTTCGCACGGGTAGAAGGGCTAATGTAATTCGTTGCGTTTAGTTTGATGTTCATTGGTGATGTTGCTGCTGGTGGTGCGATCTCTGCTTGGTACGGGTCGATATTGTCTAGCGAGATACCCACAACAGCCAGCTGAACAGCGGCTAAGCGTAATTGCTGATCACTATCACCTTTAGGGTTCGGGTTAATACTGATCGTGCAAAGCTCATCGGTTTTATTCGTTAACGTCTTTTCAACCAGCTTTTGTAGAATGTTCTTTGGCCCGAATTCGACAAATACACGTGCGCCGGCATCATACATAGCTTCAAGCTGTGTGCTGAAACGAACAGATTGCAACATATGTTGCTTGAACGCCTTCTTAATGACCTTGCCATCGTTCTTATGCAGTTCACCTGTCGCATTAGAGTAAAGCGGTAATGTTGGTGTGCTGAACGTTGCTTTATCAATAGCTGTTGCAAAAGGCTTTTGTGCGTGAGCAACGAGTGGCGTGTGGAAAGCACCAGAAACCGGAAGAGGAATCGCTTTGAAGCCTTGCTCTGTTAGTGCTTTGGCAGCAAGTTGAGCGTTGTCTGTAGGACCCGCAATAACTAGCTGTGTTGGTGCGTTGTAATTAGCAATGCTTACGCCTTCAAATGCACTAATGCATTTTTCAACATCTGCCAGCTTATCAGCGTCAAGAATAACAGCGTACATTGTACCGCTATCACCTTCTGCTGGTGTTGCTGCCATTGCGTTACCGCGTGCAAAAGCAAGCTGGTAGTAATCATCTTGAGAGATAACACCAGAAGCGCATAGGGCACTTAACTCACCAAAGCTGTGGCCTGCAACCATGTCGGCTTTAAAGCCTGCTTGCGTTAGCAGTTCAAATTGACCCATCGACATTACACCGATTGCACTTTGTGCATTGGCGGTATTAGTCAGTAAAGCCTCTTGTGCTTGTGTGCCTTCTTTATTGAACGTTGGAATAGGGAACAGAACTTGTGATAGTGCTGTTTTCTTATTCTGACCGAATACTTGATCAGCTTTCGCTAACTGTTGACGCATTTCAGGGTAATGACATGCTAGCTCACGGCCCATGTTCAGGTATTGTGAACCTTGACCCGCAAATAATGCTGCAATTTTTGCTGAATCATTACCGTTTACAAGCGCTGATTCGCGGTAGCTTGTACCACTAGGAAGCTGCCAATGTGTTTTAGTTTGGCTTTCTAGGTTTGAAATTGCTTGAGCAAGCTGAGTGTTTAGCTCTTCGCTTGTTTTAACAACTAGACCTAAACGTGCGTGTGATTCTTTGATGCTGCGTAAGCCATGGCTTTCAGCCAGTGTTTCAAGATTCACACTATCGTTAGCAATATTTGCTGATGTTTCTTTTAAGCTCGCAATCAGTGCTTCGCGAGACGCTGCGCTAAACAATAACGTTTGTGCGACTTGGCGCTGACGGTATTTGTCACCGCGTGCATGTTCTGGGGTGTATTCTTCCAATACAATGTGGAAGTTTGTACCACCGAAACCAAATGAACTGATGCCAGCACGACGTGGTGTACCATCAACACGTTGCATCCATGGACGCGTTTGTGTATTGAGGTAGAAAGGTGAGTCCTCAATATTCAGTTTAGGGTTAGGGCTGGTTACATTGATTGTTGGCGGCAGTACTTTATGGTGCAGTGCTAAAGACGCTTTGATTAGACCTGCAGTACCTGCTGTTGACTTAGTGTGACCAATCTGAGATTTCACTGAACCCAATGCGATGTGTTGCTTCTCGTCATTACCTTCACTGAATACCGAATTCAGGCCACTGAATTCTGCCACATCACCTGCAGCTGTACCTGTGCCATGGGCTTCAAGTAAGCCAAGTGTGTGCGGTGCAAAACCGGCATCGTCGTAAGCGCGCTTAAGTGCTTTAGCCTGGCCTTCAGGGCGCGGCGCGTAAATGCTCTTAAACTTACCGTCTGAAGATGCACCAACACCTTTAATAACCGAATAGATACGGTCGCCATCGCGCTCTGCGTCTTCAAGACGTTTAAGCGCAATCATACCGATGCCTTCACCAATCATCATACCTTTCGAGTCAATATCGAATGGTTGAATTGTTTCGTTGGTTGTAAATGCTGGTGTTTTAGAGAAGCTCATGTACATGGTTGGTGAGTTATCGGTACACACACCACCTGTGATCATCATTTCGCTGCGGCCTTCAACAAGCTCGCTTAATGCCATACGCAATGCAGCAAGAGAGCCCGCACATGCTGCATCAACCACACAGTTCATACCACCGAGATCGAAACGGTTAGCAATACGACCGGAAATAACGTTACCCAAAGAACCTGGGAATGAGTTTTCTTCCCAGTGAATATATTGATCTTGGAATTTCTTAATCAACATTTCACTGTCTTCGTCACTGATACCGCTGTTTTTGAATACTTTTTTTAGAACAGGGTATTGAAGACGAGCGTTAAGGCTTTGACTGATCTTCTGACCACCACCCACACCAAGGGTAATACCGATTTTATCGCGGTCGTATGCTTCAGGAAGCTTGGCATCAGCCAACACTTCTTTTGCTACGATCAGTGAAAGTAGCTGTGACGTATCAGTTAGTTCAAGAATGTTAGGCGGAAGGCCAAATTCCATTGGGTTAAAATCAACTTCCGGCATAAAGCCGCCACGTTTACAGTAAGACTTATCCGGCGTGCTTTTGTTTGCATCGTAATAATCTTCTGGGCGCCAGTGAGTTTCTGGCACTTCTGTAATCGCGTCAATCTTCTCGCTGATAAGATCCCAGAACTTATTTAAGTAACGGGAATTCGCAAACATACTCGCCATGCCAACAATCGCAATTGGCATGTCTTTAAGACGTTTATTGAGTCGCGTATCTTCCTGCGATTCAGACGTGGTTTTCGGGGTTTGGCTCATCATGAGTCTCCGCTTAACACCCAAGAGCTGGGTGTTATATATTCGGTGTGGGCGTTGCGATTAGGCAACTGGTGAAAAATAAGAGTGAAAAAATGGCATAACGCATGTGTGAGTACAGGCGCTAAAAATTGATTGGCAGCATCATGGCTTCGGAATGTACGAGTAGAAAGATTATGCATATTTATGACTGCATTTTTTTGACATTCGACGATGCACAGTTGTGCTTTCATCCGTAACGGTAATATCCATCATAATCCTGCTGTACTACTGCTGCGATTATCAAATAAGGAGGTACTTACCATCCGTAATGAAAGCATGCTTAATCAGTTAATGGTTGGCAGACTACCCGAGGACGCTTTTCGTTACAATCACTGGAGCAAGAGGTTGGATCACTTCAGAGCCGTTTTAAAAAGCAATTCCCGAGCGTTTGTAATGTTTACGTTATTAAGTTATTGATTGTATATCTATTATCCTACCAAATTAGTGTAAATACTCAGATGCAATTGAAAACATGACCTATGCCGCATTTTTGTAAATAAGTGTGATGTAACAGCTGATATCAACGGGTTTTAGAGCTTGGTTGCAAAAAAAAGTTATTAGACAATATAGTAGATGATTACACTTTTTTTACTCCACAAACAGGTAACTTATTGGCAGGATGTGAGTAGATATAAAAGATATGGCTGATTACTCGAAAGGATATTTTTTTGTCATCTTCAAGTACTATTCAGCTATGGCTCTGTCTTTTGTATCAACGTACCGGTTATATGATCAAAATTGGTGTTATTGAAACTTCTGAATCAAGTGAATTGTTAGAAAAAAGCAGGAGAAGGTTGAGTCATAACAAGTTAATTAAAGTGACTTGTTATCGTAAAGTTGACGGTCAAATAAATGGGCGTTATTTATACGATTTAAGCAAGGGTTATTAATTGGTTGGAAGTTTTCCCTAAGTAACAACGGTGACTATATAATTTGATAACTTTAATTCGAGAGGGAAAACGCTCTAAAAGCCAATGCTGAAATGAGATGCTACTGTCATTCGCATGTAGGTAAACATGAGAATGACAGGCAGTGCAGGGTGCGATACGTATTTAATCAGCCATCATCGAAGCGAGAATATCAGCAGGTACTGGTTGTAAGCGTTTTTCTTTATCTAGACATACCATCTCAATATCACCAATAACGGCTGCACGACTTGCACCTGGTCGCCAGACTTCCTGACGCCATAGTGTTTTGTACTTGCCATCCAATGTGAACGATGTGCGAATATCGCAGATCTCAGCAAATTCCACACCATCTTGAAAAATCATATTCGCTTTGTATACGGCAAAGCCTAATCCGTGATCGTTCCACAATGTGGCGAGTTTATCACTATCAATAACGTGTTCGCGTGCACGTTCAAAATACTTTAAAAAATTTGGGTGATAAACCACACCAGAATGATCGGTATCTTCGTAATAGATTTGCACTGGGTGGTGATAAATTTTACTCATTGCTGCAACAACTCTCATGAAGGTCGGAATATACAAGCATAATAATATTATTATGCTAATTGGCGCTCATTTTAAAGAGGAATAACCCAAGTGGTGTAACTCAATATGAACTTATCTACCTTGATGGTTACAGTCTGTAAATTCAAATGATTTAAAACTGGTCGTACAAGCTAGCAACATCTCGTTATATGACAGTTTTTATTGAATCATGCGAGTTTTCTTGCTCAAATGGCGCGTTACTATACCCAAGTTACCTCAAGTCGCAGGGATCTGTGAGATTAAAATCGATGGTTTACTGCCGTTTATTTGCCTTTAACTGAATCTTCAGCAGCGCATCTACGATGGATTGAGGTTGTTTTGGTATAAACCCATAATAACGATGATCGGCACTTTTCGCCGAGATAGTGAGCAAGTTATATAGCTTAATGAAATATTCTAGCGTATTTATCAATAGTCTAGCTTACGAGCTAGCACCACAAGTGGTTTCGAGTTCTGAGTTAGAATCCCGTTTAGCCCCTTTATATCAAAAATTCCGTATTCCTATGGGCCAACTGGCAGCTCTTACTGGAATAGAAGAGCGTCGATGGTGGCCGAAAGGTCACGTTTTATCTGATGGCGCATTATTAGCAGCCCGTAAAGCGATTGATGAAACGGGTATCAATGTTGGAGATTTAGGTGCTGTTGTGTACACCGGTGTATGCCGAGATCAGCATGAACCCGCAACGGCTTGCCGTATTGCAGCTGAATTAGGTGTATCAAAAAATACGGCTATCTATGACATCAGCAATGCGTGTTTAGGCGTACTTTCGGGCATTCTTGATATCGCAAATCGTATCGAACTAGGGCAAATCAAAGCTGGATTAGTGGTTTCATGTGAATCTGCCCGTCATATTGTTGATATTACAATTGACCACATGCTTGCCGAACCGACGATGCAAAATTTTGCACAATCTTTAGCGACCTTAACTGGCGGTTCAGGTGCTGTTGCTGTGATATTAACAGATGGAAGCCTTCCTCTTCACAATGAGCGCCAGCATCAGCTATTAGGTGCTAGCCACTTATCAGCACCTGAGCACCACGATCTATGTCAGTGGGGCTTACAAGAAGTAGGGCCTCAGCTGTACCGTGAATTTATGCGAACAGATGGCGTAACCCTTCTGAAAGAAGGTGTGCAACTGGCGCGTGATACATGGTCACATTTCTTAGCACAGCGTGACTGGGTTGTTGAAAATGTAGATAAAGTTATTTGTCACCAAGTTGGCGCTTCGAATCGTCGACAAGTCCTTAATGCCCTCAATATTCCAGTAAATAAAGAATTTCCGACCTATAAGCTAATGGGCAATATGGGCAGTGTTTCTTTACCTGCTACCGCTGCAATGGCTCACGATCATGGTTTCTTAAAATCAGGCGATAATGTGAGTTTTCTAGGTATAGGTAGTGGGCTTAACTGTATGATGTTAGGGCTAAAGTGGTAATCAAACCTTATCGTTGTTTCATTTTTAATTCATATTAAAAGTGCATGAAAATGAAACAGCAGAGATGGTTACTGATAAATGCTTAGTGCAAATACCGAAATAGTTACAAAAACAGGATGGGTAATTCCATGCTGAGAATAGTCAAGGATTGGTCATGTTAGACACGTTGTTTCCCTTTAAACGTAATTTTCTTAGCCGCAATGGGCACAAACTCCATTACGTAAATGAAGGGCAGGGTGAACCTGTCGTTATGGTTCATGGTAACCCGAGCTGGTCTTTCTATTACCGTAATTTGGTGACGGAATTAAGCCAGAACCACCAATGTATCGTACCTGACCATATCGGTTGTGGTTTATCGGATAAACCCGATGACATGGGTTATGACTATACGTTAAAGAACCGTATCGATGATCTCGAAGCGTTACTTGAACACCTTGAAGTACGTGAAAGTATTACCCTTGTCGTACATGACTGGGGTGGAATGATCGGCATGGGTTATGCGGCTCGTTATCCTGACCGCATTAAACGTTTAGTAATACTCAATACAGGTGCTTTCCATTTACCTGACACTAAACCTTTTCCGTGGGCATTATGGATTTGCCGCAATACGTTATTAGGCACAGGCTTAGTACGTGGTTTTAATGCATTCTCATCCATTGCTTCTTATATTGGCGTTAAGCGTAAGCCAATGAGCCCTGAAGTGCGTAAAGCGTATGTTTCTCCTTTCAATTCTTGGGCAAACCGTATTTCTACGTTACGTTTTGTGCAAGATATTCCATTAAGAAAAGGGGATAGAAACTACGAGTTAGTCTCTGAGATTGCTGCGAGTTTGCCGAAGTTCTCGCACGTTCCAACGCTTATTTGTTTTGGCTTGAAAGATTTTGTATTTGATAAGCACTTCTTAGCTGTATGGCGTGAAAAAATGCCACATGCGACAGTGCATGAGTTCGAAGATTGCGGACACTACATATTAGAAGATGCCAGCGATGAGGTTGTACCGCTTATTTCAGATTTTATGAAGACGCCATTAGCAACTGATAACAAGCCAAGCGAGGCAGATTTGTGATGGATAAAGGGCATGAGACTGATGCCTCTTTCGATTCAGATGAGGCGTCGACGTTAGCATCTTCGAAAGCTAATAAAGCCAATATTTGCCGCCACTTAACACGCGCGGCAAAAGAAACGCCTGATTCACTCGCTGTTGCTGTTCAAATAAAATCATTATTCGGCAAACTACGCTATGAAGAGTTAACGTTCGAACAGTTAAATACTGACAGTAATGCGATTGCGCAAGCGCTGAATGATCACGGTATTAAACGAGGCATGAAAGCGGTACTGATGGTAACGCCTAGTCTTGATTTTTTTGCTCTTACATTTGCGTTATTCAAAGCGGGTATTGTTCCTATTTTGGTGGATCCGGGAATGGGGGTTAAAAACCTCAAACAGTGCTTTGATGAAGCTAAGCCCGATGCGTTTATTGGTATCCCTAAAGCACATATTGCCCGTTGTTTATTTGGTTGGGGTAAACCGAGTGTTCGACGTTTACTCACCGTTGGTGGGAATGATGTGTTCGCCAATATTTTTGGTGGTACAACACTAAAAGCATTGCTTAAGCGAAATACCGTTATTAAGCCGCGCAGTAAAATGCATCAAGCGGTTGATTACGATATTGCCAAGCTCAAAAATGATGAAATGGCTGCCATTCTATTTACCAGTGGTAGTACGGGTACGCCGAAAGGTGTTGTGTATACCCATGCAATGTTTGAAGCACAAATCAGTGTATTGAAAAATGATTATGGTATCGCCCACGGCGAGCGTGATCTCGCTACCTTCCCGTTATTCTCTCTTTTTGGTCCAGCTTTAGGCATGGCATCGATTGTGCCTGATATGGATGCCAGTAAACCAATAACGGCTAACCCCGACAGTTTGTTTGCTGCGATTGAACAATACCAATGTACCAATATGTTTGTGAATCCTGCGTTGATAGAGCGTTTAGGGCAAGCGGGGACGCAGCGTCATAAACCTCATACATTACCCAGTATCAAACGTGTTATTTCCGCTGGTGCACCTGCCACTATTTCGTCTATTTCGTGCTTTAGTAAAATGCTAAAGAATGGGGTTGAAGTACTGAATTCTTATGGTGCGACAGAATCATTACCTCTTACTATGATTGGTAGTGACCGATTAATGCAAACCACGGATATCACTGATAACGGTGGTGGTATTTGTGTCGGGCAACCTGTTGATGGTGTTGATATTGCGATCATTGAGATCACCGACGATCCAATTACTACGTGGGACGAAACGTTACGTTTACCCGTAAACCAAATTGGCGAAATCGTTGTGAAAGGTCCAATGGTGAGTCGTGCATATTATCACCGTGACCATGCAACCGTTCAGGCTAAAATTACCGATGGGGCGGATACTGTACGTCACCGCATGGGGGATTTGGGCTATTTAGACGAAAACGGGCAATTGTGGATGTGTGGTCGTAAAGCTCACCGTGTTGAAGCCAATCGCGTTACGGTTGCATCAGACAGGCTGCCGTATTTCTCTATTCCTTGTGAACGTATATTTAATACTCACTCTTCAGTCAAGCGTACCGCATTGGTAGGCATTGAACGTAATGGTGAAACCGTACCACTGCTGTGTGTTGAGCTTAATAAAGGCACAACCCTAACAGATGATACTGCCCGTAATACGTTTTTTGCCGAGCTTAAAACGATTGGCGCCAAATATCAGCAAACTGTGGGTATTGTTGATTTTCTTATTCATCCTGATTTTCCTGTTGATATACGCCATAACGCCAAGATCTTCAGAGAAAAACTGGCTGTATGGGCGCAAAAAGAAGGGAAAGCATCATGAGTATTTCACCGGCTGAAGAAACGGCATTACTCTCGCTATCTTCAAATGTAAAACATGCATTTGTTACGGGGGCGGGTGGTTTTCTAGGTAAAGCAATTTGTCGATACCTACGAATTGCTGGTATTCAAGTTACAGGTTTTGCCCGTGGCAGTTACCCCGATTTAGAGCAAATGGGTGTCACCATGGTGAAAGGTGATATCAGTACTAAGTCTGATTTATTACAAGCGATGCAAGGTTGTGATCTTGTGTTTCATGTTGCATCAAAAGCAGGGGTGTGGGGATCGAAAAGCGATTATTACAGCCCAAATGTAGACGGTGCGCGTAATATCATAGAGGCATGTCAAGAGCTTGGTATCGATAAGTTGGTTTATACCAGCACGCCAAGTGTTACCTTTGCAGGCAATGATGAAGCAGGTATTGATGAATCGACACCCTATGCCGATAGATACCTTAATTTTTATGCAGAATCTAAAGCCATTGCCGAGAAAATGGTATTGGCCGCAAACGGGAAGTCAGTGAGAACTGTCGCATTGCGTCCTCACCTTATTTGGGGGCCGAATGACCCACACCTTGTGCCTAGAGTCATTGAACGTGCGAAAGCGGGGCGTTTAAAGCTTGTGGGGCGTGAAGATAAACTGGTTGATACCATTTATGTCGATAATGCTGCCTATGCCCATATTTTAGCGGCATTACGTTTAACCGATCCAAGCAGTACTTGTGCTGGTAAGGCTTACTTTTTGAGTAATGATGAACCCATAACAATGGCATCTATGCTCAATAAAATTTTATCGTGTGCTGATTTACCGAAGGTGACAAAGCGTGTACCCGCGGGATTAGCATATCAGGTAGGTGCATTATTAGAGTGGATTTATGGCGCTTTGAATAAGCAAGAAGAGCCGATAATGACTCGCTTTGTTGCGCGCCAACTGTCGACAAGCCATTACTTTAATATTAGTGCTGCTAAGCGTGATTTAGGCTATACACCCTTGGTGAGTATTGATGACGGTATGAAACGGTTAAAGCATACTTTGAACGCCTAGTGGCGTGGGTCGAGTTTCAAGACGATATATAACTCTGTTAATTGAAAAATAAAAAAGACCGAACTGTGTATGCAGTTCGGTCTTTTATTTTAAGCTATAGCTTACACCACAAACTTATTCATGATGTCATCTTGGGCACGTACGGTATTAATTTGAATTGCCATCGCGTCGTTGGCTCCATCTGCAGCACTTGCGACCTGTTCCGATAAATCTTTTATCTTAATAGTGTTACTGTTGATTTCTTCAGCGACTAGGCTTTGTTCTTCTGCCGCAGAGGCAATTTGCATGTTCATGTCACTGATTTGCTGAATGGCAACACGTATGCGCTCTAGCGCACCATCGGCTTCTTGGGCTTTGATAACCGTGTTAGTGGCGGTGTCTTTACTTTGACTCATAACCGCTACGGCAGAGCTTGATCCAGATTGCAATTGCTCGATCATCTGGCGGATTTCTGTGGTTGATTGCTGAGTGCGCTGTGCCAAAGTACGTACTTCATCGGCCACAACGGCAAAACCTCGGCCTGAATCACCAGCACGCGCGGCTTCAATTGCTGCGTTTAACGCAAGCAAGTTGGTTTGGTCTGCAATTTCGTTAATGACTTTTAAGATGGTTTCAATATTGCCTGTAGCATGTTCCAGTTCGCGAACTACGTTTACGGCCTGATCAATTTGCTCTGAAAGTTCGTTAATCGCTGAAGAGGTATGAGAGACAATACTTGCTCCTTCAATGACAGCGTTATCGGCTTCTTGGGCTGAAGCAGCTGCACCTTGGGCGTTGCCCGCTACATCAGAAGAGGTTGATGCCATCTCGTTCATTGCTGTTGCGAGTTGTTCTAATTCTTGCAGCTGGGTCGACATTGCGCTAGCTGATTGCTTTGCACCTTCTGCCGTTTGCTCGGTGCCAGCCATAATATCTTCACCTAGCGACTTACTTTCGATAATTAAGTGCTGAAGCTTTTCAGTGAAGGCATTAAAGCCTTTTGCCAATTCTGCGAACTCTTCGTCAGTGTTGGTATCGAGACGACGGGTTAAGTCTCCCTGACCTGATGCGACGTCTTGAATTGCTTCGTTCAATTCGCGCAGTGGGCGCATTAAAACTTTAAACACCAATAATAAGGCGATGATGCCAGCGAATAGTGCCACCAAAGAATAGATGATAGAATCGTTTTTCAGCTCATCAACGGCAGCGAAGGCGATGCTTTCATCGAGTACAGCACCTACGTACCAATCTTGACCATCAATTTTGTCGAATGATACCTCTAGATCTTTGCCATCAGCGACAAAGCTCTGTGGTTGATCAGAAATTGACGTGTTACCCAAGAAACTTGACATTGGTTTGCCATTTAATTTGGCATTTGGGTGTGAAATGATGGTGCCATCAGCCGAAACGAGGAAGATGTACCCTGCATCAAGCAAAGAAACCTTGTTCGCCATTTCCGCTAAACCAGATAAGCTGACATCAAAGAATATTGCCCCTTTAAACTGATTGTTTTGCATAACAGGTGTTGCGATTGATACTAATATTTCATTACTGACTGAATCGGCATACGGTGCGGTTATTATAATGCTATTTGCCTGTTTGGTGTCTTTGTACCAAGGGCGAGAGCGGGGGTCCCATGATGCCCCTGGATCCCAATTTGGATCGTTACCCACAAAACTACCATCTGATTCAAAACCAAACCCTGCAAGTAAGAAAGTACTCTTTACGATAGGTTGACTGATCACAGTTTGAATTTCAGAAAGCGTTAGATTTTTTTCTGCCATGCTGGTGGCATAGGTTGCTAGCGCTTTACGACTGTTTAATTCGGCGTTAACGGTACTTCCTATACCCGAAACAATTTCTTCCACACTTTTAGTGACCAGTGATTGGATCTGCGTTTTTATATTGAAATATTGATTAGCAGAGAGCGCAGACAGCGCAACTAAGAGAATGGCAGAAGAGGTCGCCACAATTTTGTGATTGAATTTCATCGGGTTATTCCTTTAACAAATGTCAAATACAGTGTATTTCTATTTTTATGTTCTTTATATCGGCAATGTGCCCATTTTCTGCAGGCCAATGTAGGAAATATGTGAAAAAAGAATATGTGATTTGTATTTAGCGCCTAGGAGTGTGATACCGCTTCAAGTTTGGTTTGTGGGCTAAAAGCATTCTTAATAAACTGCACCAAATGACAATATGTCTCAAGATGAGCTTTGAGGCTGATGAGTATGTGGGAGTTATTGGCTGGCTGTAAGAATAAGTAGGAGTGGCAGAAAATCGGCTAATTATTGTAGATGCAGCAAGCGACTATCGTGTTTGGCATCTGTAATAGAGAAATGACAATGAAAAAGAAAAGGGCACCCATGCTTTACTTGAATAAATAATGTCATGAATACCCTTATTTTACAGGTTAGCTATATGCAGTAATACCAATTAGCTTACTTCGATCGGACCGCCGAATGAAGTAACAGGTGGCACTTCACCTTTAAACTTCTCAAAGTCAACCAAGCACGTGTTTGCACTTGTTGCCTGAGCAAGCTCTGATGACGGAATATCCTGAGTAAGGGTATTTGGATCGCCATAGGTATCAATTGCACCAACTTTTTCGTTAAGCGGGCCGTACCATGCACCTTCTTCAATACGGATAACACCACGAGAGTAGCTATCACTAAGAACAGCACCTGCAAGTAGTTGACCACGGTCATTGAATACGCGAACGATATCACCGTCTTTGATGCCTTTTTCTGCTGCATCTTTCGGGTTGATATAGACAGGCTCACGACCTTTCACGGCGTAAGTTGCACGCATTTCTTCAGACTCACACATTTGAGAGTGCAAACGCTTATCAGGGTGACAAGACTGCATCCAGAATGGGTGTTTCTTCGAACCAGGGCCACCGTGAGAACGTTCACTCTTCTCGAACCACATTGGGTGGCCTTGACAGTGTTCGTAACCGAAACGGTCGATCTTACGGCTTGAAATTTCAATGAAACCTGATGGTGTACCTAGTGCATTGATTTCAGGATCTTCACGGAAATCAGCATGGCGAACCCATGGTGTACCTTCACCAAAATCAAGTACGCCTTTTGCCCAGAACTCATCAAACTCAGGCATGTCGAACTTGGCTTTGTTTGCGTCGCGACAGTCAGAGTACAATGAGCGAACCCACTCCATCTCATCCATGCCACGGGTATATTCTTTATGACGACCAAAACGACGAGACAATTCAGTAAAGATGTCGAAGTCAGTTTTCGATTGGTATAACGGGTCAACTAACTTGTGCATCGCAACCAAACCACGACCACTGTATGAACCGTAAACATCAATATCGTTACGTTCAAACTGTGTACAAGCTGGCAGTACGATGTCAGAGAAACGACAGGTTGCCGTCCAAGCGAAATCGACGGTCACAACCGTTTGAAGCTTCTGGAACGCTTGCTTCATACGGTTACGATCTTGGTGGTGATGCCACGGGTTATTACCACTGATTATCATCATTTTGTAATCAGGTAAGGTAACTTTAGAACCGTTGTATTTGATTTCTTTACCTGGTTCAAGCAAACAATCAACCCAACGAGCTACAGGAATAGTACGGCTGTAACCGTTAAAGTCGTTGTTATCCCATTTAGGCTTCTGGCCTTCATCAACATTACGAGGGAAGCCGCCAGGTGCAGCGAAACCTGTTGATGGAACACCAATTGAACTGTAGTGGTGACCGTAAGAAACACCGCCACCAGGTAAACCAATTTGACCTACCATGGCTGCGATTACAGCACCCATCCAGTAAGGCTGCTCACCGTGCTCTTGGCGTTGAATACACCAACCAAATAGAATCTGAGTACGCTCAGAAACCAACATACGCGCAAAGTCACGGATTTCATCAGCAGGTAAACCACAAATTTCCGCTGCCCACTCAGGTGTCTTTTCGATGTTATCTTTGCTCTTACCCATAAAGTAAGGAACAAACTCATCGAAGCCTAAGCAGTACATCTTGATGAATTCTTTGTCGTAAAGATCTTCAGTGTACAAGGTATGCGCAACTGCCAGCATGAATGCTACGTCAGTTTGCGGGTTGATATACATGTGGTCGTTGCCCAAGAAACGTTGTGTCTTGTTTTTCACTGGGTCAACAGACAGTACGTTGATCTCGCCTTTTGCAACTTTCTCTTTTAGTTGTTCAAGGTATGCGAACGATTCATGTGTTTCACAGTTCCAGCCAACTTGTAGGTTTTTCACTGGATCTGTTGCCCACAGTACGATGTTCTTACTGTGGTCTAGAATTTCAGACCAAGATGTACCTTGAGCGTACACTTCTGTCGAACCTAATACGTAAGGCAGAATGGTTTGGCCTGCACCCGTCGAGTAGTCGCCTACTTTTGTGATGAAGTTACCGTGCATGCCAACAGCACGCTGCATGTGGCTAGTACAGCTGTGGAATTGGCCCGTTTGACGCCAGCCAGTTTGACCTGCGTGTAATGCCCATGGACCGTAGTCTTTTTGAACGCGCTCTAGTTCGCGGTAGAACAAATCAAGCGCATCATCCCACGTCATACGGATGAAACGGTTGTTACCACGAGTTTCGCCACTGTATTTGTGTTTCTTCAACCAATCTAGACGCACCATTGGGTAACGAACACGTGATGGGCTGTAGATAATTCCCTTGATGCCGTTCAGCATGTCAGTAGGGTATTTATCCATTTCTAATGGCTTAATTTCTTGTACTTTACCCGCATAAACGTGGGCACGGAATGCACCCCAGTGAGAACCGGATGTTTTCCATGTTCCTGTTGTTTCTGCAGCCATCGCTTTTGATGATGCTAGTAGGCTAGGACCAATTACAGATACTGCACTTGTTGTCGCTAAGCCTTTAAGAAAACTTCTTCTGCTAACAGACATATTCAAATTACTCCATCAATCGCTTAGTGTTTGTTATCAGAAAAATCTGAAGAGTGTTTTTGTAGGTACTTCAATACCAGTGCTTTACTGTCTGTGTCGAAGTTTACAAATGCCATCATACCGTTGAACATACCTGGCCATGTGTTGGCATCGAAGTGATCTTCAGCTGGCTGAGTGTGACAAACAGAACAGTTAGTTTGGTAAGATTGCTTAGCTTTATCCCAAATAGGTTGAACATTTGCTAGCATTGCATCTTTCTTCATCCACACTTTCACGTTCACACGCTGCCATGGTAGGCCGGTTAAGTCGTCTTCTTTAATTTCGAATTTATCAACAACCGCATCGTTCTGTGCACTTTCTTTTAGTAAAGAAGCAACCGCGATATTCATACCAAAGTCTTCTTGAATGACGCGACCGTAACCTTTGTCTTTACGCCAGCCTGCAATTTCAACTTGCATAACATCGCCAGATTCAGCAACAACTTTTACTGAAGACGCAGGGTTTAGAAGGCCCGCTTCAACGGATAATGCTTTATCTTCATAAATAGGTAAATGACGAACGCTGGTGTAGTTTTCATCTTTTTCATATTTAGTGTTTGATGCCAATTGCTCTAGTTCAGAGATCATGCCGCCACTTGAATCCATATTTTCAGGAAGGTGGTGTGCAATACCTTTATGGCAATCAAGACAGCTTTGGTCTCGTTCTTTTGCTTGTTTCATTTGAATGCGAGCAGTAGGGGACATTTTAGTAAAGTCCATACCGTCGTAATCGTGACAATTACGGCACTCCAAGGATTTATTGGCGCTAAAGCGATCCCATTCATGCTGGGCAAGTGTTATTCGACGTTCTTCAAATTTTTCTGGTGTATCGATAAAGCCTGCAAAGTGAGCGAACACTTCTTTACTTGCTTGAATCTTACGAGAAATCTTTGATGTCCAGTCGTGAGGAACGTGACAATCAGGACAAGTAGCACGAACACCTGAACGGTTTTTATCGTGAATAGTGCCAGCGTATTCTGGTGCGATGTTATCAGCATGACAACCAACACAGAATTCTTCGGTGTTAGTTGCTTCTAGTGCCGTGTTAAACCCACCCCAGAAGATAATGCCAGCTAAAAATCCACCTAGGGTTAGGACACCTAGGCTGATATGTACACTTGGACGAGCAAACGTCTTCCAAGCTTTTAATAAGAATGATTTCATAATGTGCTCTTTCTAAACAAATTCAGTTATATTTATTGGTAAGTTGCTTAGCCGCCATGGCCAGGAGGACCTAAAAGGAACACTTGCAGCATCCAAATAATAAAACCGTACCCACCTACAAACATCACACTAAGAATTGGAAATAAAAAGACCGTGATAAAAAGGAAGGCTTTCCACTCGCGCGAACGCGTTTCCCCATCACCGTTATTAGTTACACTACTCATAAACACCACCTGCTATTTTTTATGTTTTTATTTAAATAGAATGCATTTAAAAATGTAACAAACTATTTATACGCAGATCATAAAGTAGTCACTCCCTATAGTTCAATTAATACTTATGGGTTAAACCTTATATTTAATAAGTTTTTTGATGCTGCACAGAATTATTAATGCGATGCGATCTAATGTGTTGTTATGTATATAAATAAGAAGAAGTAAGAGTAAATATGAAAAGATATGAAGAGTATTTTTTCGTGGCTGGATGTATACGGTTTGTTTTATTTGTAACGGTGATGTATCGAGTTGTTGCTACCCACAATAAAGAAAAGGTTATTTTGCAGCTGAAATAAAATATGAAACACAGTGATTAACAAGGTGGTCATTTCTATCTTAGAAATACGGTAACAATTTACGGAAGTACAGATATTAAGAGCTATTTAGAAAAGTAATGAATAGCTGTTCTGGTGACGCCTGAACTTTTTTATAAGTCTTCATTATTAATAGCATGTCTACCTGAATGAATGCTGAATAAAAAAGGGTAGCGCAATGCTACCCTCAGATATAACTGTATGTGTAACTAAGTTTAGCAGCGTCGATTAATCAACTAAGCCATATTGGTCACGTAGAATCGCTGTAATTTCTGCTTTAGGATTCTTGCTGAGAACGATTTTTTTACCTGTAATTTTTTCTGCAATGTCAGTGTAAATTTTAGAGACCTGCATCAAAACTTCTTCAGGCAATGCATTATCGCGCGCTAAAGCGGAACGCTCTTCCATACGATCTTTATTCAAAAGAATATCTGGATCAGGGAAATGGTTAAGCAGTAATTGGCGGAAATCTTCTTTCGAATTTTCTACAATTTTACCATCACGGTAAGCTGCGGCATCCCAAATACGAGACGAATCTGGTGTACCGACTTCATCCATGTATATAAGTTTTTCTTTACCGCTCGCATCTGTCACATAGCCAAATTCGAACTTGGTATCAACGAAGATTTGATCAAGTTTTTCTAGCTCAGAGCTAATAACATCGAAGCCTTCTTTTAGCAGTTTCTCGTAATGATTAATATCATCCGTATTACGGAAATTGAATGCTTCGAAGTTTTCTTCAATATTTTTACGCGTAATGTTTACGTCATCAACTGCTGGAACTCCTGGAATACCTTCCAGAATACCTTTCGTTGACGGTGTTATTAATAGTTCTGGTAATTTCTGATCTTTATTTAGACCTTCTGGTACTTCAATACCACAGAAATCACGTTCGCCTTTGCTGTAAGAACGCCACATTGAACCAGTAATGTATTGACGGCAAATTGCTTCAATCATTACTGGTTTGGCTTTTTGTACAATCCAGATGAATGGGTGCGGAATATCTAGAATATGGCTTTCTGCTAAATCATTGTCGCGGAAAAGTTTAAACCAATGATTTGAGATCGCATTTAATGCAGCACCTTTACCTGGTACACCTTTCATTCCGCCTTCACCATGCCAAATGCAATCGAAAGCTGAAATACGGTCACTGATTACCATGATGGCAAGCGGTGCATCCGGTGCAACGTTATACCCTTTTTCTTCGATCAGGCGACGACTGTCCGCTTCCGTTAACCAGTAAACAGAACGTACTTTGCCACTGTGTACAGGTTTGTCGGTACGGATTGGTAGGTCATCATTTACAGCAAGAACTTGATCAGCAAGGCTCATGGTGAAATTCCTATTTCAATAATCAATATAATGATAAAAGCACTTCGCGGCTAATGACTGAGATATAAGCCCTTTAGCCGAATTCTGATGAGAATAATACCAGAATTTACAGCGGTCGCCAGTAAAAAAGCAAACGATTGCCTTTTGTGGGTGAGTTATACGATTGCAATATTGTTGAGTGCGTGAATTCTGCTCAAGTTCAGCAGGGGGAATAGGGCGTTTTTAATAAGTCGGTAGGTAAGGTAAGGTCTGTGTTGCGGTAAACATTTTATTGCAGTGATCGTTTTGTTGGTTGAAAACGTAACGTGAGTGACAGTATTTATATAATAAGGATGTGTTATGCAGATCAATATGGAACAAATGAATAATGTCGATGACCGTTACCGCGCTCATTTCATCAATAGTTTATCGGGGTATAAAAGCGCTAACTTGATTGGCACGGTAGATTCTAATGGTCAACAAAACTTGTCGATTGTCAGTTCGGTGTTTCACCTTGGGGCTTCTCCGCCTTTAATTGGCATGATAGTACGCCCTCATTCTGCGCCACGTCATACACTTGAAAATATCATTGAAATGGGTTATTACACGGTAAATCATGTCAATGCCGCTATATACAAACAAGCCCATAAAACCTCTGCGCAATATGATAAATCCATCTCTGAATTTGAGGCGGTTGGGCTAACGCCTGAAGCTTACGAATCCCCACAAAATACCTTTGTAGTTCAATAAGTAGACACGCACCTTACCTTCTGATCTAATGAATTCACCACAAACACAAAAGATTGAAAGCAAGATGCGTGATATTCAAATACTACAC
>Ga0316197_10000142_pt1 | contig 53119 bp, 50 predicted proteins | sample OudBiesiAoxic_MG_FD_204939 | JGI IMG/M metagenome (GOLD analysis project Ga0316197, IMG submission 204939) | Coastal sediment microbial communities from Oude Bieten Haven, Netherlands - site A oxic | ecosystem: Environmental > Aquatic > Marine > Coastal > Sediment | place: Netherlands... | reverse complement strand
TTAACACATTATCTGCGAATGAGTTACGTCAAAAATTAATCGTTATCAGTGAAACACCTGCAAACGATATTAAAATTGATAACGCTAAAGTAACAATTCAAGAGTTTGCTCAAACACGTGACCAAGTCGCTTACCGTGCAGTAGTTGATGTGGATTACCACTTCTCAACTTTACGCTCAACTAACTAATTAACGGTTCGAGTTAAAGAAATTAAGTCGCTACTGCTAGCTAATTAAGCCAATGAGCGCTAGCGACAAACAGAATAAATCATCACTTATAAGAAAACATTACTTATAAGTGATGATGACAACAGATTAATTAAGGGGTTTCTCATGAAAAAATTTACAACATTAACAGCCATCGCAGCGACATTATTAGTAAGTTCAAGTGCTTTTGCAGCAACACAAGTTGTGCATTCAGACAAAATGTTCACCACTGATGCATTCACAGATAAAGCAGCCGCTTATGATGCTGGTTTTGATTACATCGATGGTCTAAAAAAATTACCTGCTAATGAATTACGTCACGAACTAACTGTGATCAGCAATTCACCAGCACAAGACTTAACCATTGATAAATCAAAAGTAACGATCCAAGAGTTCGCTCAAACACGTGATCAAGTTGCTTACCGTGCAGTGGTTGATGTGGATTACCACTTCACTACAATCAAAACACAAGACTAATTTAGTTTATCGTTTCAATTTATCGTTAGAACGATAAGAAAAGGTTCATCACCGAAAATGCCGTTGACTTACATAGTTAGCGGCATTTTTTTGTTTATTTATTTTGATGCCTGCCATTAACCGCTACCAACTAGCAATCGGGCAACGAGTAAACCAGCTAAATATTTTCACCAATCTTATTGGTAATAGCAAGTGTGCAAAAGCGAATTATTCTTGTTAGTTAATAGAGCATTTCTACATAGAAATTTTGCGCAGAGAGCAACCAATTGAAAACAATTTTCTACCTTAAATCTGTTCATTTTTCTACTCAATCTTTAATCCCATCCCCTATTTTCTTTAACAATCAAAAAGCGATAAAAGGTTGAAGAAAGGTTAAAAAATGCTAAGTGCTAACGGATTAAATCAAGACTTTATACCCAATATAAAAGGTCCCTTCGTTTTTACTTCTGGGTAGACAACTCGAAACCTCTTATTTTGATATAGGGCGACGTTGTAATATTCGTAAAAGACAGGTTATTTGAGACATGCAATTTTTTACAATTACAAGAAGACGATTGACACAATTAAAAATAGTTTTTAAAAAGTACAAACAAAAAAGGCCGATTAATCATTGATTAATCGGCCTTATAAAACCTACTTATAGTCTAGCGTGTTCAACTAATCCATAAATTATTTATCACGCGGTTCCGTTCTCATTCCCATGATTAAACTAACACACATAATTAACAAAATAATGGTGAATGGTAATGCAGTGGAAATTGCCCCAGCTTGCAGTGCCTGAATCGCTTCTGTACCACCAACCCACAGTAATGCAGCCGCAATAGCACCTTCAATTAACGCCCAGAAAACACGTTGTGGAACAGGCGCATCAACTTTACCACCGGCAGTAATACTATCGATCACTAAAGAACCAGAGTCAGAAGAGGTAATGAAGAATACCAACACTAACACAACAGCCAATAATGAAAGCATGCTACCAAATGGTAATTGATCAAACATTTGGAACATCGCTAATGGTACTTCAGTTAAACCGTTAGTACCTAGTTCACCAACATTGTTAATCACTTGATCGATCGCCACACCACCAAATACTGACATCCAAAGAATAGTCACAGTGGTTGGAATGATAAGTACAGCCATTAAGAATTCACGGACAGTACGGCCACGAGAAATACGCGCAATAAACATACCTACAAATGGTGACCATGAAATCCACCACGCCCAATAGAAAACTGTCCAACCGTGCATCCAAGCTTCGTCTTCACGACCCATAGGATTACTCAATGGAATGATATTTTCTATGTAGCCCATTACAGTAGTAGGAATAGTCCCCATCGACACTGCCATTGTCACTAGTGCTACAAACAATACTAAAACAATAGCTAATAGCATATTGATATTACTGATGACTTTAACACCACCATCAATACCACGTACAACTGAAACTACCGCTAACAGGGTCACCACTACAATGATAATAATCTGCGTGGTTAAGCCAGAGTCAATACCGAATACATGATGGAATCCACTTGCAGCTTGTTGTGCACCTAAACCTAATGATGTTGCTAGGCCAAATAAGGTAGCGATAACAGCCAAAATATCAACGATATGACCAGCAATACCCCAAGTACGATCACCTAAGATAGGGTAAAAAATAGAGCGCATTGAAAGTGGTAAACCTTTGTTATAAGCAAAAAATGCTAATGACAATGCAACTACACCATAGATAGCCCAAGGGTGTAGACCCCAATGGAACATCGTTGCACCTAACGCCAGTTTTGCTGCTTCCGGTGTATTAGGTGTTACATTTAATGGTGTTTCATACCAACCAGTGAAATACGCGACAGGTTCTGCCACGCCCCAGAACATCAATCCAATACCCATACCTGCAGCAAAAAGCATTGAAATCCATGACATGGTTGTATAATCACTTTTAGCATCATGACCACCAAGACGGATTTTACCGTAAGGTGAAACAATTAAAATCAAACAGAAAATAACAAATATATTTGCAGACCACATAAATAGGCCATCAAATGCGCCGATAATTTGCCATTTTATTCCATCTAATGCCGCTTTTGAAACTTCTGGATCAACTACCATAATCGCAATTAAAAACAGGGCAATTAAACCTGCACTAAATCCAAAAACAGGGTTATGAACATCAAATCCCCATTTTTGAACGTTATCCTGACCTACAGTGTAATCGGTGTTATCGATACTGTATTTATCTTTATTTAAACTCATTATTCCTCATTTAGAGCAAACCGCTCTTAATTATTAATCCATATTACCGAATAAATGATAACAAACGTGTTTCGGCGAAACATAGTAACAAAATGAATGTTACATTTCAGTGGAACATCCATAATTAAATCATATTTATCTAAAATCAAGCTAAAAACACGCCTTAGTCAGGAACTAAATGGCTAAACTGTTGCCCGTGTACCGCTATTGTGAGGTATTAAAAAAACAAAAAGATATTTACAAATATTTATTTTTTATTTTGTTTCTCCTCGCCATAGTCTTTATTGTACGTTTGATTATCACCTTTAAAATAACTAAGCTTCGTTTCACTATAGCTTCACTTAGAATCACTCAGATTCAAATAATGAATGCATAACTTATTGTTATAATTATCTAATCGATTTTATTTAAAATGAAGTTTGAAACGCTTAAAAATGGGTAATTGATAGATAATTATTGGCTTTTTTATTACAATGATTTTTTTACTTATTTCAAATGGAATGTAAATGTCACTTCGAATTGCAATAAATGGTTATGGGCGTATTGGACGTAGTGTTGTTCGTGCATTATTTGAGGGAAATCATCAAACACAAATCGATATTGTCGCGATCAATGAATTGGCGACACCGGAAGCGATTTGTCATTTAACGCAATATGACTCGACCCATGGTCGCTTTCCTTTTGAAGTTTCACAAAGCCATAACTTACTGATTATTGAACACCACCCTATTCAGTTGCTTGCATTTAAAGAAATTGATGAACTGCCTTGGCAAGCACTTGATATTGATATTGTGATTGATTGTACTGGATTATATGGCACAAAAGCAGATGCTGATGCACATATATTAGCAGGGGCAAAAAAAGTCATTTTCTCTCATCCTGCCGACCAGGATGTTGATGCCACAGTCGTGTATGGTGTTAACCACCAGCAATTAACTGGTGATGAGCAATATATTTCCGGCGCATCCTGTACCACTAACTGCATTGTGCCAGTTATTGCCAGCCTAGACAGTGCATTTACTATTAAGTGTGGCACGATCACCACGATCCATTCTGCGATGAATGACCAACCAGTGATCGACTCTTACCACCATGATTTACGTCGAACACGTGCAGCCAGCCAGTCTATTATTCCAGTGGATACCAAATTAGCAGCCGGTATTGAACGTATTTTACCTAAGTTTGCGAATAAGTTCGAAGCCATTGCCGTGCGTGTTCCAACCATTAATGTCACCGCAATGGATTTGAGCATCACTGTTGATAGTAAAGTTTCGATTGCGGACATTAATGCCTGCTTGAAACAAATAGCAGAAACCGAATTAAAAGGTATTTTAGGTTATACGGAAGCACCTTTGGTGTCTGTCGATTTTAATCATGATCCTCGTTCATGCATTATTGATGGAACACAGACTCGAGTAAGTGATGGGCATTTAGTAAAACTATTGGTGTGGTGTGATAATGAATGGGGATTTGCAAATCGTTTATTAGATACTTGCCTACACTTTAAAAAATTAGCTGAGTAGTCATTGTTAACATCTAAACGCGGTACACAAAAGGTGTTTAGATGTTAAACCATTTAATAACAGAAATATTCATCACGATGATTTAGCTTAAAAACTATTCTTCAGTGCACTAGGCTTCAGTGCACTAAGCTTTGATAATCAGGCTTTGATAATCAGGCTTCAATATACTAGGTTTCGTACATTAAGCTTCAATGAATTCAATACTGCATTCATAAGAGCCCATTTCAAAAATCCTACAAACCCAAGGCCTATTCTCATAGATAGTACACAGCTTTGTTTCTCGATCAACACAGATACACCAACCATCATCTAAACGTTTCATGGTTTCCCCACCCCATTGATCACGCTTAATAAACCGTTCAGGCACACCTGTATCGGTAATTAACATGACCTCTAACTGACAACAAGCAGCTTTACATTTAGAGCAGGTTAAATCAGGGCTATTCACTTCTTTTATTGGGATCGGGTTGGTCATTTTTTCACAATTAGTTAACATCAAAGTGTTAAGCCTATAGGGCTACGTATGTAAAAGATAGTTTGATGTTTATTTTTTACCTTAAACACTCAGATTTTACGTTAAACATTCTGATTTTATATTATGCAACGATATTTTTAGTCGAAAGATCCTCTGTATTCAAGGCTAACCCTTTTTTTACAAAACCTGAAAAGTGCGCGAGTGTTTTTTCTGCCAATGACGGTAACTGTTCAAATTCAATATTATCCATTAAGTTTTTAACTTCTAACCCCAATTCTGTATCACCTTCAATACTTAAACGGCGTTGAAAGAACAAAGTATCAGGATCTTCTTTTCTACCTGCCACTAAAATTAAATCATTCACAGTTGCGGTAAAAGAGACATCTGTCTGCGGTGCATTTTGCTTGATAATAATATGGTTATTTTTGAAACTTAAATACCAACTCAGATTTAGGTCACTAATGGTCACTTTTAGCCATTTTTGTTGTAAAAATTCAAGGTCCCCATCTTCAATAGCTTCTTTAAACACACAACTCACAATGCTACTTAAACACTTTTGTTGAACTGAAAAAGGTAAAAAACGACTCGGTAATGCTAATAAAGACGGTGTTTTAACTACCAATTGTTGCTGTATTTTATTGCGTAATGGAGTGAACATGGATTTCCTTATTAAATGCTGCCTTTTTCTAGGACAAACAACCATTAATTTTTAATTTGGCTGATTATAAACGTACCTCTAAAAGGACGACTTGGCTTAAATCAATTTAACGGTGATCAATTAGACGATTGTTTGTAAGTAATTAACTCAAAACAGAATAAAACAGGTCAACATAGCTAAATGAATCGTGTTTGCCTGCCCTATATCAATAAAACTATCATCACTTTTTTTACAATAACCCCATTGAAAATTACTAAAGGAAATAACATGGAGCTTTTATGTCCAGCAGGTAGTTTGCCCGCATTAAAAACCGCTATCGATTGTGGTGCTGATGCCGTCTATGTGGGATTAAAAGATGATACCAACGCGCGTCATTTTGCTGGTTTAAATTTTAACGATAAAAAGTTGGCTAAAGGGGCGCAGTATGTTCAAGACCATAACAAACATTTACATGTTGCTATTAATACTTTTGCGCACCCAGGTGAACAAAAACGATGGTTTAATGCCGTTGACAAATGTGTTGATTTAGGCGCAAATGCCGCCATTATTGCTGATATTGCGACGTTGGATTATGCGGTTAATAAATATCCTGAATTAGAGTTACATTTATCGGTACAAGCATCAGCCACTAACACCGCTGCCATCGATTTTTATCAAAAAAACTTTAATATCAAACGCGTTGTTCTGCCAAGGGTGTTATCCATTCATCAAGTAAAACAGTTATCACGTAATACCGATGTTGATTTAGAAGTGTTTGCCTTTGGTAGTTTATGCATTATGGCGGAAGGCCGTTGCTATTTATCCTCTTACTTTACCGGTGAATCACCTAATACGGTGGGTGCATGTTCTCCTGCTAAATATGTTCGCTGGCAAGAAACGGATAACGGCTTAGAGTCTCGTTTAAATAACATTTTAATAGATCGTTACCAAAGCAACGAAAAAGCCGGTTACCCAACCTTATGTAAAGGTAAATTTATCGTAGATGATCAGCTTTACCACGCACTAGAGGAACCCACCAGCCTGAACACTTTATCGATGATCCCTGAATTAATGGAAACCGGTATCACCTCAGTCAAAATTGAAGGCCGTCAACGTAGCCCTGCTTATGTTGAACAAATTACGCGCGTTTGGCGAGCCGCTATTGATAGCTATCAACAAGCTCCGCAACGTTACCAAGTTAAAAAAGATTGGGATGCGGTATTAGCGAATGTTTCAGAGGGCAGCCAAACCACTTTAGGTGCCTACCATCGTGACTGGCAATAGTGTGCTAACGGTTTAAAACAGGGAAATTTATGAAATTATCATTAGGGCCTTTATTATATTACTGGCCAAAACAAACCACTGAAGATTTTTATCAACAAGCACTAAACAGTGATGCAGATATCATTTATTTGGGTGAAACTGTGTGTAGTAAACGTCGCGAGTTAAAAGCACGTGATTGGATAAGCCTAGCTAAAGCCTTAAATAATCAGGGTAAAGAAATCGTATTATCAAGTATGGCGCTTTTAGAGGCGCCTTCTGAAGTAAAAGTATTAAAGCAACTTTGTGAAAATGGTGAACTTTCCGTTGAAGCAAACGATATTGGAGCGATTCAATTATTATCTGAAAAGAAAGTCCCCTTTGTTTGTGGCCCTGCCATTAATTGTTATAACGCACATGTGCTTAAATTATTTGTTAACCAAGGAATGCAACGTTGGGTTATGCCAGTAGAGCTTTCCCGTGACTGGCTACAAAAAGCATTAACTGATGCACAAGCGATGGGGATCCGCGAACATTTTGAAGTGGAGGTCTTTGCCCACGGCCATATACCGCTCGCTTATTCTGCACGTTGCTTTACTGCTCGCTCAGAAAACAAAGCTAAAGATGACTGTGAGTTATGTTGTATTAAGTACCCGCAAGGTCGTATTACAAGTACTCAAGAAGGGCAACAAGTCTTTGTTTTAAATGGGATACAAACACAATCAGGTTATTGTTATAACTTATTAAATGATGTTGAAAGCATGAAAGGATTAGTGGATGTTATACGCGTTAGCCCAAGCTCGTTGGATAGCTTAACAACTGTACAGCAGTTTAAGCAGCGAATCCTAGGCGACCAGCAAATAATTAAACACGATAATTTACAATGTAATGGCTATTGGCATCAAATCGCAGGCCTTTCTTTACAGCAATAAGTATTCAACCAGAGTCTTCAGATTAGCCGTTATATATTCGTCGCCGCATTGCTGTGGCGGCTCTATGATGACATAGCTAATTAATGATACTCATGGTTTTTACATGCGCAAAAACGTTACTGCCGATAGCGAGATTAAGTTTGTTAAATGAGCGTAAGGTTATATAAGCATAGATAAATTGAGAGTTAATTTTTAATGTTAATATCACCGCTTTTTGTTGATCTTGAGAGAAATCTATCACCTGTGCGGCGATACAATTTAATAAGGAACTCCCCACAATCGGCTTAAGTGCTACGATCACATCTCGACTATTAATTTTCACCTGTATTTTCGTTGTTAATGGTGCTTGGTCAGCTGATATAAATAAGGTTTGTCCATCTAAACAGCCCTTTATCAACCCTTCGTCTGAATCGAATTTTTTAACTAATACGTTTAGAATCAAGCCTTGATGAGCAAACTTAATCAATGACAATTCACTGTCTAAAAACAGTTGTTGCGGCTCACCGATTGCTTCTATTTGGCCATTATTAACCAATACCATTTGTTTACTCAGATAAAATAGTTCATGTTCTGAGTGAGTAATATACAAAATCGGAATACGTTCACTAATTTGTTTAATAAAGGGTAATAACAGCTGTTTGCTACTTGCGTCTAATGATGAAAGAGGTTCATCCATCACCAGTAATTGCGGGTTAGTTAATAACGCACGCGCAATAGCGATACGTTGCTTTTGGCCTCCGGAAAGTTGTGTCGTCTGGTGATTTAGCAATTCCTTAAAGCCTAACTTTTCAGCCAGTTCTTGAATAGTAAAGGTACTGTTTTCGGATTTATTAACCGCCAGTTGTAAGTTTTGTTGTACATTTAAATGCGGGAATAATCTAGGCTCTTGAAAAACCACACCAATGTTTCTTTTCTCCACCGCCACCAGCAATGGTTTGTGAACCGCACTTTTAGACCTAACATTATTGCTTTCAGGTTGATTCAACCAAATCTGTTGTTGAAAATGGATCTGCCCTGTGCATTGTTCTAAACCAATTAAACAACGTAATAAGGTTGTTTTACCCGCGCCTGAATCACCAAAAATAGCACACACACCGGATAAATTTAGCTCACCTTTAAAGTGCAACGTTCTGGTCTTATGGCTTGTTGCGCTGTTAATTTTGAAGGTTTTTTGAATATCGAACTTAAGCATTTAACACCCGTTGCTGACGCTTTTGCAAGAAACCATAAATGACCACCAGCAGTGACATTGAAAATACTAATAAAATAAATGAAAGTTGATGTGCAGAGCTATATTGTAAAGATTCCACATGGTCAAATAATAAGATAGATAAGACCTGTGTTTCCCCTGGAATGTTCCCGCCAATCATCAACACCACGCCAAATTCGCCAATGGTATGCGCAAAGCCCAATGCACCTGCAATAATAAAGCTAGGTAATAACATCGGGAAAATTATTTTGTATAACCGTTCATACTTTCCATAACCAAGGGTGGAACTAACTTCTAAATAGGTCTTATCGAGGTGAACAAAAGCACTTTGTAATGGTTGTACTACAAAGGGAAGTGAATATATCACTGAAGCGATAACTAAACCTGTAAATGAAAAAGCCAATGAGGTTTCATTAAAACTCAGCCACCACTGCCCTAAAAAATGTTCTGGCGAAAAGGCGATTAACAGATAAAAGCCAAGTACCGTTGGCGGCAAGATTAAGGGTAATGCCACCAACGACTCAATTAAAGGACGTAACTTTGCTTTGCTGCGTGCTAACCACCAAGCTAATGGCGGTGCCATTATCATCAACAAAATAGTGGTGAGTCCTGCTAACTTTAAAGTCAGCCAAATCGCTTGATAATCACCTGCGCTGAGCATCAATTATAACCTTGTTGTGCAACTTGCTTTTGTATCGTAGAGGACAGTAAAAATTGCTTAAACAACTCCGCTTGCTGACTTTTTTGATCATTGATGATCACACCGTATTGGGTAATAGGTTGGTGCCACTGCGGAGGAATCAATACATAATACGTTTGCTGTTTTTGAATCACCGCGGCGTAAGATACTAAACCCGCGGCAACACTTTTAGAAGCAACAAACTGAAAAGCTTGATTAATATTATTACCTTTAACGTAAGGTTGCGTTTGCCATTTTTTAGTAAAATTTAGTGCTTGCTGGGCTGCGATGCCATAGGGGGCAAACTTAGGGTTAGCAATAGCAAGCCTATCTTGATAAGTCATAAAATCATCTAGCGTAGGTTGATGGTTAAGTGCTGGTTGCCAAAACACTAACCGTCCTTGAGCATAAATGAAACCAAGGTGCTGCGCTGTTTTATTCGCTTCAACCAATAATTGTACATGTTTTTGATCCGCCGATAAAAACAGGTCAAAGGGAGCGCCACGTAATATTTGTTGGTAAAGGGTCGCGGTGGAAGCGCTGGAAATATTAACCTCAATCGCAAACTGCTCGGTAAACTGTCGAGCAATATCTAATGCGGCGACTTTAAAATTACTAGCAACGGCAATATTTAAGGGTTCAAGATTAAGCGCTTTAATATTTTCAGCCGGCTTTTGATTATTCAGTGACTCAAGCGGCTTTACTTCTATCACAGCAGCTATCACATTTGCGGTTATTAATGAGCTAACAAGTAACATCACAAAACATAAAAAACGCTTATTTAATCTCTTTAACATTTATTTCCACCTTGGTATTACGTTTATGTGTTATGCAACTTATAACTTCAATCTACTTTCAACAGTCTTAGGTTAAGTTTGAAAGACAGCTCACTAACTTGCGACTTAACTTTGCCACTTCGTCAGTGCATGTTGATCGTGTTCTCTTGCATCTACCCATTTAGTTTCACCGTTTGCCATGGTTTCTTTTTTCCAAAATGGAGCCTGTGTTTTTAAATAATCCATAATGAATTCACAAGCTGCGAAAGCATCGCCACGATGTTGGCTTGCAATACCAACAAACACAATTTGATCAGAAATAGTCAACTGCCCCACGCGGTGGATAATGGTAAAGTCAATGATATTCCAACGCTGCTGTGCTTGCTGAACAATATCCTGTAAACATTTTTCTGTCATCCCTGGATAATGCTCTAATGCGAGATCACTGACATCTTGACCTTCGTTAATATCTCGAACCAATCCAGTAAATGTTACGATAGCTCCTATTTTAGTGGTGCTTTTTAAGCGGTCGTACTCAACCTGTTGGTTAAAATCTAACTCCTGAACACTGATCATTTAACCTCCTGTAACGGGAGGAAAATAAGCCACTTCATCACCATCTTTTAAAGGTACGTCATTAGCTACCATCGCTTGGTTAACCGCTTTTAAACAAGGTTGGCTAGTTAAAATAGACGCCCATTCTGTTTTATGGTTTAGCAAGTGAGTAAATAATTGCTTAGTATCTTCAGCATTTTTTGCATCAACTTGTAATTCTCTAACACCTAGCTGTTCACTTAACTTGGCAAAAAATAGTACTTTAATCATCCTAGTTCCCTACTCCACGGCTTTGAAGTGGCCTGATTTCCCACCTGTTTTCTCTAATAATTTCACTGCGGAAATAACCATATCTTTTTGAATTGCTTTACACATGTCATAAATAGTTAATGCAGCAACTGAAGCGGCGGTTAGTGCTTCCATTTCAACGCCGGTTTTGCCAGATAATTTACATAAGCTTTCAATACGTACTCGGTTCATCTCTGTTTCTGCTGTGATATTTACTTCCACTTTTGTTAATGCCAATGGGTGGCAAAGTGGTATTAAATCAGAAGTTTTTTTAGCAGCCATAATACCTGCTATACGGGCAGTCGCAAATACATCACCTTTATGGTGTTGACCATTAACAATCAAGGCAAGTGTTTCCGGTGACATATCCACATAAGCTTCGGCTATCGCTTGACGGACGGTCACTTCTTTTGCAGTAACATCAACCATATTCGCTTTGCCGTCTTGGTTAATGTGAGTAAAGGTTGCAGACATTATTTAGCTCCTAAATGCGGCATAAAGTTACATGGTTTATGCTGTGCGTTGATTTGCTCGACAATGATTTTTGTCCATGCCGTTTTACATGCCCCAGTTGAACCAGGCATACAAAAAATAACAGTATTATTAGCAAACCCAGCTAATGCACGACTTTGAATCGTTGAAGAACCAATTTCTTGGTAAGACACAGCGCGAAATAACTCACCAAAGCCTTCCACTTGTTTATCAAATAATACGGATACAGCTTCAGGCGTAGTATCACGAGCAGTGAATCCTGTTCCCCCCGTGATCATGATCACTTCGGTCTTATCATCTGCTATCCATTGCGAAACAACTGCACGAATTTTATAAGGGTCATCAATCACTATTTGTTTATCTGTTAATTGGTGTCCAGCTGCCTTTAGCGCCTCAACTAAGTAACCACCTGAAGTATCTGTCGATTCGTTACGAGTATCTGAAACGGTTAATACTGCAATGTTAGCAGGCGTGAATTCTTTGCTTGAAAGATGGCTCATGTTAATCCTTATAATTTTTAAATGGTTGCTTTGTTCTGGGTAAATCAGAATAGCATTTGTCATAGTAGCTATCACACTCATTAATAGGCTTATTTTATCAAAAAATAACTGCATTAATGTTGTCTGTACCGATTTATTAAACCCTATTTTTTCTAAAATCGGTGTCACTGTAGTTTGTTTTTATTGTATCAAATTGAGGAGTATTAGTGCTCAAATAACTTTTTAAAACTGTGTAAAACGACTTTTAAAGTGCTGTAAAACGACTACTTAAACTTGTCCGTCTGCATCTTACTATAGGTTACCAAACAACGCTGCCATTGCTCCGGCGTGTTGGTATTTTCAAACCTAAATAGGTCAACTTGCTGTTGACTTATTGCCTCTATATTTAACGTTTCAATTAAACGATATAAAGAACGCTGTTTTTTATCTACAGCGCTGAGTGCCTGATCTAAATAGATTAATAATGTATCATTCAGCGATAATAACATTGGAAACGTCGTTTCTTTGTAATATACGCCTTGTTTACCTGTAATAGATTGATTTGTAAATTGCTTTATAAAATGTTGCAGTAATTTTTTACAATCTTCTACCGCTAATAACGGCATATCCACTGGCATAATAAATAATGCATCATATTTTTTACTTTGTTGCGTGTTGCAATATTCTTGAGAGGAATGCTCTGATCTACTATGCAGAGAGTGATCAACCGATGGCCCCCCCTGCTTTTGTTCACTAAGTTGTGTCGCGCAAGCTGCTATGCCTGCAATGGGCCCCAACTCAGATTGTGTATCTACGATACAATTAAACCCTTGGTAATCACCGCTAACGTAACAATCCTCAAAACCTGCAACCTGTAATAAATTAACTGCACGCGATAATAATGTATGATCTTCAATAGTGAGTTTGGCTTTGTCCTGCCCCATTCTAGATGATTGCCCCCCCGCTAATACGATACCCGCTATGTTCACATTGGTTCCTAATGGTGTTGTGTTTATAAAATCGATTTTGCCTAGCAACTATTATCCTTGTAACTATAATGCGATTCTAGGATGCGGATCTAGGCAATAAAAAAGGAGCTTAAAGCTCCTTTTTTATATTAGTATAACGTCTAATTTACCAGCCTTCTATGCCTTTCATATCAGGTAATTGATGCGCAATACCCTTGTGACAATCAACACAGGTTTTGTCGCCTGAAGCAAGTGCTGTTGAATGTTGACTCACACTACGTTTACCTTGTTCACTGAAATCCATATATTCAAACTGATGACAGTTACGACATTCCTGTGAGTTATTTTCTTTCATCCTTTGCCATTCGCGATTAGCTAAATGCGCACGCCGAGCTTTAAATTTTTCATCTGTATCAATGGTGCCCATTGCAAATGCAACCAACTCTTTAGATGCCTGTACTTTACGAACAATTTTATCTGTCCAATTATGTGGTACATGACAGTCTGAACAAATGGCACGTACACCAGAGCGATTTGAATAATGGATAGTTTCACGGATCTCTTTAACAATCGGAGCATGACAACCAGAACAAAATGCTTCGGTATTAGTTGCTTCCATGCCGGTATTAAAACCACCCCAGAAGATGATCCCACCTAAAAAGCCAATCACTAGAATAAATCCAAATGAGGCGGTCGAAGGTGATTTCATGATCACCCATAAACGCTTTAATAGTTTAAGCATAATTTGTGCTCCCGCTTAGCGTAATGAATCTACCGGTGTGAATGTATTATCAACCAGAGGCTTAGCATCTGCTTGTGTCACATGACACTGTAAACAAAAGTAACGGCGAGGTGAAACATCAGACAATGTTGTACCTTCACGAGTAATAAAGTGAGTCACACTGACTTTAGTCGCTCCCATCGCACCTGCATTTTTAAAGCTATGACATGATAAACATTTGTTAGCATTTAAATTCACTTGATAACCACGAATAGAGTGTGGAATCATTGGTGGTTGCTGAACATAGTTACGATCCATAAGATGCTGTTCTCTTGGCACTTTTTTAAGTGCTTCCGATTGATTAACGTCTGATATTTCAACTAAACCACGTAGAGATGGCACACCACCATTATTTGACATAACAACATCATCGGCACTGTAAACACTAGGTACAGATAATGCGATCACTGATGCAGTAAAAATCGCTGTGATAAATTTTTTCATTGCTTTTCTCCATCTTGTTATATTTTTATAACAAAGAGTCCATTTAATAGAGTACATGTGTTGCTTACGCTACTTGCATCATCCAAGTAGCGCTATTTTATTAGCGTTGCTTAATTACGCTTTTTTAGTAACTTTTACAGCACATTTTTTGTAATCGGTTTGTTTTGATAACGGATCAGTTGCATCAAGAGTTAACTTATTAGTTAACTGTTTGGCATCAAACCATGGCATAAATACCAACCCTTTTGGTGGACGGTTACGTCCTCGTGTTTCAACACGAGAGGTTAATTCACCACGTCTTGAAGCCATCACAATTTCATCTCCGCGACGTAAACCACGTTGTTGTGCATCATCTGGGTGCATAAATACAACAGCATCAGGAAAAGCTTTATATAACTCAGGTACACGTCGAGTCATTGAACCTGAATGCCAATGCTCTAGTACACGACCAGTGCTTAACCATAAATCGTATTCTTCATCTGGAGACTCAGCTGCTGGTTCATAGGGTAATGCAAAGATAATCGCTCGTTTATCTTTATGGCCATAAAACTGATACTCAGTTCCTTTTTCTACGTAAGGATCAGAACCTTCACGGAAACGCCATTTCGTTTCTTTGCCATCAACCACTGGCCAGCGTAAACCACGTACTTCATGGTATCTGTCGTATGGTGCTAAATCATGACCGTGGCCACGACCAAAGCTTGCGTACTCTTCAAACAGCCCTTTTTGTACATAGAAACCAAAGTGACGCGCTTCGTCATTTAGTTGCTCGTCTTTCACTTCATCTAGACCAAATGCATCGACTTGACCATTACGGTAAAGTACGTCGTACATAGTTTTGCCTTTCACTTCAGGCATTTTTGCAATCAACTCAGCATCCCATACTTCTTCAATTTTGAAGCGTTTAGCAAACTCCATGATTTGCCATAAATCTGATTTTGCACCTTCAGGTGATTTAACCTGTTGATGCCAAACTTGAGTACGACGCTCAGCATTACCGTAAGCACCTTCTTTTTCTACCCACATTGCCGTTGGTAAAATTAAGTCACCTAATTGTGCAGTCACGGTTGGATAAGGGTCAGATACCACAATAAAGTTATCAGGATTACGGTAACCCGGAATCACTTCTTCATTAATATTTGCAGCAGCTTGTACGTTGTTATTACACATTACCCAGTAAGCATTTAATTTACCGTCTTTTAACATACGGTTTTGTAAAGCAGCATGATAACCAGGTTTTGCTTCAATAGTGCCTTCTGGTAATTTCCAAAGTTTTTCAGCTATTGCACGATGTTTAGGGTTATTAACCACTAAATCGGCAGGTAAACGGTGCGAGAAAGTACCAACTTCACGAGCAGTACCACAAGCAGAAGGTTGGCCCGTTAAAGAGAATGGACCTGAACCAGGTTGAGAAATTTTACCGGTTAATAAATGGATGTTGTACATCAAGTTATTAGCCCATACACCACGCGTATGTTGATTGAATCCCATGGTCCAGTAAGAGGTCACTTTAATTTTAGGATCTGCGTAAATCTTAGCTAATTTAATGAGTTTATCAGCTGGGACACCTGACATTTTTTCTGCATATTCGACATCAAATTCAGACACATATTCAGCAAACTCATCAAAGGTCATTGGTGTTGAAGCACCAGAATCCGGATTTTTAGCCGCTTGTTGTAATGGGTGTTCTGGGCGTAAACCATAACCAATATCGGTTGTTCCTTTACGGAAGTTAGTATGTTTGCTAACAAAGTCTTTATTTACCGCATCATTTTGAATAATGTAATTAGCAATGAAGTTTAATATTGCAAGGTCAGTTTGTGGCGTGAAAATCATGCCATTATCAGCTAATTCAAATGAACGATGTGTGTAAGTAGATAACACATGTACGCTTACATCTGGGTTGCTTAAACGACGGTCAGCTAAACGAGACCATAGGATCGGATGCATTTCTGCCATATTCGATCCCCACAATACAAATGCATCCGCATTTTCTAAGTCATCATAACAACCCATTGGCTCATCGATGCCGAAAGTACGCATAAAGCCACCTACCGCAGAAGCCATACAATGACGTGCATTTGGATCAAGGTTATTAGTTCTAAAACCCGCTTTCATTAATTTACTAGCAGCGTAACCTTCCATTACAGTCCACTGACCAGAACCAAACATACCTACTGCTGTAGGGCCTGTTTTTTTCAAAGCATCTTTGAATTTCACTGCCATAATATCAAAGGCAACGTCCCAAGAAACAGGTTCAAATTCACCATTTTTATCATAAATACCATTAGTCATACGTAATAGTGGCGTTGTTAAACGATCTTTACCGTACATGATTTTAGAAAGGAAATAACCTTTCACACAATTAAGACCTTTATTCACTGGGGACTCAGGGTCACCTTGTGTTGCCACCACTTTACCTTCCTGTGTACCGACTAAAACACTACAGCCTGTTCCACAAAAGCGACATGGCGCTTTTTCCCATTTAATTTTAGTTGCATCCTTGCTGGCTATAATATTACTAGCTGATACGGGTAATGCTATGCCTGCAACTGCAGCAGCTGAGGCTGCCGCTTGTGCTTTCATAAACTCACGTCTGGTAAATTTCATTGTATTTCCTCGCTGTTATTTTGCGTAGATTTTTCAAACTCGTGGTAAACAAGACTAGTGTGTACTACACCATCAATGTCATTAATTTGGTCAATGCATTCCATTATTTGGCGTTGATTAGCCGCTTCAATAATGACAATCGCCTTTCCATGCTCTGTCACTGTTACTAATTCCGCTCTAGGCATCGTTTTGATGCTGTTAGTTAGGTCTAGTATTTGCTCAGATTTAACATGCACGATTAAGCTCGATACATGCAATTCTTCTTCTTTCATTTATGTTCCTTAATGCTAATGGCGCTGGTTGGACAAGGAGAAAAGCACGCGCCACAGCCATTACATAGTTCTAAATCAATTTCAGGTACTGCGTTGATCCCAATTTGAAAGCTCAAAGCTTGTTCGGGACAACTTTCACCACAACTGCGGCAGTAAACGTTTTGGTTTGCTAAACAACTGTCTGCAATCATTGCTTTTTTATGCCAAGGTATTTCTGTTGTTACGGTAAAAATATCTTCTTGACAAGCATCGGCACATTGTCCGCAAAACGTACATTCGCCGAGTGAAAAATCTATCACTGGGAAACCTGCATCACCTTGCACTATGATTTTTTCAGGACAACTGGTTATACAGTTTTTGCACTGAGTGCAGTTATTTACAAATTGTTGGTTGTCTTCAATCCAGGGCATTAAATTGTTAATCACCAAATCTGATTGTCGACGAAATAAATTACGTTTGTTTATATCAATGTCGGGCATGGTTAAACTAATTGTTAAATGAATGTGAATGAAATATTCAACTAACTTTAGCAGAAGCATTATAAAAAAAGAGGTTATCTGAAGTGTGTTTGATATGGATCAAGAGATTTATGAAGGTTTGAGACATCCCCCGCAAAAAGCGGAGAATATTTAATCAAGTCAAGAACTAACCGCCTATTGAAGCTAAGTGTGGAGTGCCTCCTGAAAGTCCTAAATCAAGAAAATGCGATGATTTTTTCAGTTGTAAAGCTGCAACGATGGTCTCTTTCAGTTGCTCCTTATCATCACTATTTTGTAACAAATGACGAAGGTCAACCCCCTCTTCGCCAAACAAACATAAATGTAATCGGCCAACAGATGACACGCGTAAACGGTTGCAATTATCACAAAAATCTTTGCTATAGGGCATGATCAACCCTATTTCACCCTTATAATCTGGATGAGTAAAAACTTCTGCTGGACCATCGTTTGCGTAGCGAATTTTTTGTATCCATTGTTGGCTTAATAAGGCCTCTTTAATACTTTGACCGGATAAATGATAACGATTAAAAAACTCGGTATTATCTTCGGTCTGCATTAACTCAATGAAGCGCAGTTGAATCGGCTGATCTTTGATCCACTCTATGAAGGTGTTGAGATCGGTATCATTCAAGCCTTTCATCAAAACACTATTTACTTTAACTTGCTTAAACCCAGCGCCTGCACAAGCTTCAACCCCTTCCATGACTTTATGAAACATATTTTTACCGGTAATAAGATTAAACGTATTCGCATCAAGACTATCCACACTCACGTTGATCGCACTTAGGCCGGCTTCAAACCATTCCACTGCATGTTTACTTAAATTAAAACCGTTAGTGGTGGTGGCTACTTTTTTGATCCCATCGGTATTAGCCACTTGCTTGATAATGCTAGCAAAATCTTTACGCAAACTTGGCTCTCCACCGGTAATTCTTACTTTGGTAGTGCCTAGTTCTGCAAAGGCATTGATTAAGTTTTTAATTTCACCTTCTGATAAAAATTGTTTTTGATGGGTTCGTTGGTAGCCATCGGGCAAACAATAATTACATTTAAAATTACATTCATCGGTGATCGACAACCGTAAATATTCAAATTTACGGTGGTATTTATCTATTAATTGCATGGTCAGTTCCTTTCCAAACACGGGAGGCAAACCCATTTCTAAGTTTACCCTTCTTAACCATTTATGGGTTAAGCGGCTTGCCTCACATATTTACCAAAAGTTATGGTAAACTTAGTGATACAAGCTCGGAGCTAAATTAAATAAGATGACATAATCCTCCCTATCAAGGAGACTCTATCAACTCGTTACCTATTATTCTTAACTATGTATGAAGATTAATCTACTATTTCATTCACTTTCTATCACAAGAGTGATTTCAACATTCTCTGTACTGCTACTTATTATAGCAGGAACGCATACGCTTATTTTTATTACAACGTCTCACAGCCAAGCGAATAACAAAGAAGCGATAACTAATCTGGTGAAGCTTAAACACAAAGCCGCTCAATTTCTACATGCAGGATCATTGGACCGCGATTTAATCCACCGTTCTCTTAATAGTTTTTCTCCTTTATTAGCGAATAAACTATTGGAGAATAAGTATTTTGATGTCAATGCGATTCATTTTTCGAACATTAACCTACGTGCTGAGCTAGTTACTCTTCAACACCAGTTATATCAACTTTCAGAGCAAGAATTGCATGTTCAGTTAAACAATGTTGTTGAAAACGCAGAGCTTACTATTCATCAATATCAGCAACTGCTAGAAAAAGAATCATCGGTTATTTTGGTCTCAGAAATCGTTGTTTTCTTGCTTATTTCATTAAGTGCCCTATTCCTACTTATTTATTGCCGACGTTACATCGTTGCGCCAATTAACCAGCTAGAAGCTAATGTTAACTCGATATCAAACCATCACTTTAATGTCGAATTCTCTGATCATGACAATGAAATTGGTGCGCTTTCAACCGGGCTTCAAAGTATGTCAGCAGAACTTGAATCTTTGATTAACGCGATGCAGAAAAAAGTATTTGATAAAAAAACAGAATTAGAAAAAGCCAATGAAACGATTCAATTCTTGTTCACTATTTCGCAGCAACTTAGTACCGTTAAGCTAACCCACTCGATTATTCGTGATGCCTTAAATGCGCTCGCTAAACAAACCAACTTAACGAAGTTATGTTTGGAGTTAGAGAATGGAATTGAAATTGACAGCGATATTGGGTGTGCCACAGAAACAGGTAATAATAAACGTATTCCTATCAATATTAACGGTAGCCCATACGGTTATTTAAACTATATTAATGGTATTAACGACAGTGAAGATAACTCCATCATTAATAGTTTCAGTAGTTTACTTGCTCGCGCCTTGTACCAAGAAGAATACAGTTTACAAGAACAAAAACTATTATTAGTCGAAGAGCGTGGTGTTATTGCACGAGAATTGCACGACTCTATTGCGCAAGCTCTATCTTTCCTGAAAATTCAGTGTACTGTTTTACGCCGACAATTAGAGGCCAGTGCAGACAAAGAGAATCAAGGTGCAAAAACATCTGTTAACAATATCGAAGAGGCAGTAACGGAAGCCTATGTTCAGTTGCGTTCATTACTCTCTACTTTCCGCTTAAACATTGGTGTGTCTGACTTTAAAGAAGCCGTCGTTATAATGATTTCACAACTACAAAAACAAACGACCGCCAAGATCAAGATGGGAAAATTCGATTCTAATTTCCAAACTCACGCGAATCAACACATCCATATGCTACAGATAGTCAGGGAAGCGATGATCAATGCAATGAAACATGCTGATTGTAATAACATTGTCATCAACTGTGTGGCCGAAGAAAAGCAAGTTGTTATTACCGTGCGCGATGATGGCATTGGTATTGAAGATAAACCGGGTAAAAATAATCACTACGGTATTGAAATTATGAATCAACGTGCAGAAGAACTTAATGCTGTTTTACAAATAAAAAACCTAACGGTTGGCACCGAAGTCAAACTTACCTTCAAAATTTGAGCAAATATTTACAATTTTTTATACCTATGATTATAAATCACTTATAATTCACATACCTGTTATTAATCAAGGTATATGATTAATGCTCAGGTTGAAGTATTTAAGCAAATAATCATAGACAGACTTAATGTAAAAACTCAGGTTCAATACCTGCTTATTTTATATTGTGTATAGGTATTTATGACTCGTAAATAATTTTTTTTCATTTTGATTGATAACAGTTATACCCCCACTCACCGTTTACATTTATACTTGTTAGCAATTGTAAGTTAATCATGACCAATTAAAGGAATCACAAATGAACAATGTATCTACAGTTATTGTTGTTGATGACCACCCACTTATGCGTAAAGGCATCACTCAACTACTCAGTATTGACCCAAATTTTGTGGTAATTGATGAAGCAACAAACGGAATTGAAGCCGTCAGTATGGTCAAAAAACAACATCCCGATATGGTGTTATTAGATCTAAACATGAAGGCTGTGTCTGGTTTAGAAACACTTAAAGCATTACGTAATGATGGCATCACCAGTAAAATCGTCATGCTTACTGTTTCTGATGCTAAACAAGATGTTATTTCGTTAATTAATCATGGTGCTGATGGCTATCTTTTAAAAGATACCGACCCTGAACGTTTACTTGAGAATTTATACGATATTAAACAAGGTAAGTTAGTAGTCAGCGACGATTTACGTCCTTACCTAGATTGCTTGGATCAAGAAAACAACATTCGAGATAAACTTTCTTCGCTTACGCGCCGAGAGAGCCAAATAATGCAAGAAATTTCACGTGGCTTAAGTAACAAAGAAATTTCAGAAAACCTGAATATTTCAGAAGGTACGGTTAAAGTTCATGTTAAAAGTTTGCTTAAAAAACTAGGCATTAAATCACGTGTTGAAGCAGCGGTATTATTCTTAGAACAACCTAAGTAACCCCTTTGCATCAGAGCTTATAAGCTCAATATAACGTGAAAAAATGACTCCTTTGTTATAATTCCACAGCTAAATAACCTTTATTTTGGTAGACTCCCGAATAAAGGTTTTTTTGTTTTTAATTGCCACTTATTTTTGTTTATTCATTGCGCCGAGAAGACTACCTATATTTATGCTTTCAGACTCACTAAAAAAAGAAATTAGAGCTAATTATGAACTCATAACAAAAGCCCTGCCGCAATTTAAAGCACGTAAAGCTCAAAACTATTTAGTGGCTGAAATCGCTAAAGTGTTAGCAGGTAACTATGATAAGTCACGACGTATTTTAGTGGCTGAAGCCGGCACTGGAATAGGTAAGTCTTTAGCTTACATATTGGCAGGTTTACCGGTGGCCTTGAGGCTGAATAAGAAACTAGTTATCTCTACTGCAACGGTTACTTTACAAGAACAATTAATCAGTAAAGATTTACCGTTTTTTCTACGCCACAGTGATTTTAAATTTACCTTCACTTTAGCAAAGGGTCGACAACGCTACTGTTGCGAACATAAGCTACTCAACCAACAACAAGATGAGTCTCAACAAACACTCTTGTTTACTGAAAAACCGCAACCGGGTGATAGTGAATTATTAAGCAAAATGCGTAACGCATATTTAGATGGTAAATGGAATGGGGATCAAGATAGCTGGGCAACACCTATCCCTCGTCGTATTTGGCAACAAATCGTGTCCGATAAACACAGCTGTAAAAAAGCCTTATCAAATCACCGACAATGCCCATTTCATCGAGCACGGGACAATATCAATAAAGCCGATGTAATTGTGGTTAACCACGCTTTGTTACTAGCAGACTTGGAATTAGGAGGAGGTGTTATTTTACCTGAGCCCGATGCCTGTTTCTATGTACTTGATGAAGCTCATCATTTACCCAAAATATCACGCGACTTTTCCAGCGCAAGCGTGAATATCAAAACGAGTCAAGATTGGCTAAAAAAAATCAAGCAAGTCAGCACACATATTAATCGTGTTGTGCATCGCCAAACAACCATTACCCCCGGCCTAACTATGTTAGAAAGTGCTAATGAAATGGTTAATGATTTACAAGCAATTGAACTATATTTTCGTCATAATCCGCTTAATTACAATAAGTCTAATCAATATCGTTTTCCAATGGGTGAAGTCCCTGAAGGTATTGTGAATGCACTGATTAATTTAAAAGAAGAGACCAAAAAGTGTTTAAGTGCAGTCAACAAACTCTCTACCATCACATCCGAGGAGCTGAAAGACGCTAATATAAAATTATCCGATGCAGAACCTATTTTGATTGAAACAGGTTTCTATATTCAACGTTTAGAGAACTTGCTTGCGCTGTGGAAAATGCTATTAAAAGATCGAGCGACGCATCAAGCCCCCATTGCAGCATGGGTAAACAATGAAAATGACGGGTTTACCCTTTGTGCAAGTCCACTTGAAGTCGGTGGTTTGTTAGAATATATGCTCTGGTCTCAAGCGGCAGGCATTATTTTATGCTCCGCGACATTAACGTCATTAAACAGTTTTGATTATTTTATGCGTCAATCTGGCTTGAAAAATAATGATGGTACACAATACCTACGTCTTAAGTCTCCATTCGATTATCCTGCGATCCCTCTCAATATTGCCAATATGAAAAAGGATCCCACTGAATCTGGATTTGATAACGAATTAATCGATAATATTGCCCAACGCATACAGGAAAAACAAGCCAATTTAGTCTTATTCGCTTCTTATTGGCAAATGAACTTAGTGGCGGATAAGTTACGCCGAAAATTTCCTAAAGCGTTATTAGTTCAGGGTGAAACGTCTCGCACAAAAATGATCAGCAGCCATAAAAAGAACTGCGATCTGGGATTGACCAGTATCCTATTTGGTACAGGCAGTTTGGCGGAAGGTTTAGACTTGCCAGGGCATTACCTGACCAATTTAATCATTACCAAGCTGCCCTTTGCAGTACCAGACTCACCCGTTGAAGAGGCGCATGCAGAATGGATCACGTCAAGAGGTGGCAATCCATTTATGCAAATCACCATACCAGAGGCCAGTAAAAAATTGATACAATCCTGTGGGCGTTTAATTCGTAAAGAAACAGACACAGGACAAATTACCTTATTAGATAAACGTGTAATAACCAAACGTTATGGCAAAAGTTTAATTGATGCCCTTCCCCCTTTTGCTTTAAATGTAGAGAAATAAAATGACAGAGTTTGTATTAGATCCCAATAGCTGGGTGCTATTGGCATTAGTTGGTTTGATAGCCGGCTTTATCGATGCAGTAGTAGGCGGAGGCGGTATGCTCACTGTACCGACATTATTGAGTGTTGGTTTACCACCCCACCTGACGTTAGGAACTAATAAATTATCCGCATGTTTTGCCTCTGGTACGGCGGCCTATACCTATTTCCGCAAAGAACTTTTTAATCCCGAATTTTGGAAACATACCTTTTATAGTACGTTAATTGGCGCCATGTTTGGGACCATTTTAGTAAACTATATTTCCACGGAGTTTCTGAATAAATTTTTGCCTTTAGTGATTTTAACAGTCGCTATTTATACTTTATTTAGCCGAGTAAAAGAAATTGATAATGCAACGCTTCCTGAAAACACTCCTTTATTAAGAATTATTCAGCGTATTCAAGGCTTTGTTTTAGGTTTTTATGATGGTGTTTCTGGCCCTGGCACGGGGGCATTTTGGGTTATCTCTAATATGCACTTATACCGTCTGAATATTCTATTATCCAGTGGTTTAGCCAAAGCAATGAACTTCACTAGTAATTTTGTTTCCTTATTAACCTTCATCTATTTTGGTCAAGTTGACTGGTTTATCGGATTAACAATGGGTGCTTGCTTAATGCTAGGTGCTTTTATCGGTGCACATTCAGCCATTTATTTTGGTGCAAAATTTATCCGCCCTGTCTTTATTATCATTGTGCTAATTATGGCAATTAACCTTGGGTATAACGCATGGTTCAGTCAGTAGATTTAAAGCACTTAAGCGCCTTATCCGACCAACTTGCAACGCTTAGTTTACGTTGTCGAGAGTGGGATAATAAAATTACTTTATCGGAAAATAAGTCATTTCGTTTTGAAGTACATTTATTTAATACGAGTAGCTTAACCTTGTCTGGTTACTGTCAACAAATCCAGACGACCTTTGAACATTTAAAACACGTTATTACTAAAGAGATGGGTAATACAATCATCAATTATGAATGTGAAAAGTTCATCAATCAATTTTCAGCTTTATTGAATATCGTGAATCAGTTGGATGCGGGTAAAGCTGAAGGTTTATATAAACGCTATTCAACACAACAAGAAAAAGTATATCAACAGTTGCAACGTCAATATCAATATGAAAAAAGGCTATTGGCGATGATTAATGAAGAAAATAGCCTTTACCAACAAGCAAACACTGCCAATAATAAAGAAATTCATAAATCACGAGTGAGTGCACTCAAAGAACGTTATCAAAAGTGTAACGAGTTTACGCAAGCATTAGAATTTAAGATGGAAGCTTTAGACAATGACGAATAATGACAGTACGATTGATTCAGGATTAGTATCTGCGCCTTTAGAGATTAAACTGGCTGTAGATTTGATTCAATTATTAGAAGAGAACAACCTGCCGTTAGAGGCGACTATTAAAGCTTTGGAAATAACCTTACGAGACTTTAAAAATAAGCAGATTACACAACTTAAAGCCCCAAAAGTAAAAGCCTAAACGCTAAAACATCGTTGTAGATACAGACAATTATTTTGTAAGCTTAGTAGATCCTACCGTTACAACTAATTTCTAAGCGTAGTAAATCGAACCATTACCACCAATCTAAAAAAAGGACATCAAATGATGTCCTTTTCTTTTAGCGATTAGCAACAAGGCTAGGCATTAGACTTTACGCCAAGTTGTACCATTAGGGCCATCTTCAAGCACCACATTTAATGCCGCTAACTTATCACGAGCATCATCAGCACTTGGCCAATCTTTATTTGCCCTTGCCGTATTACGTTGTAAAATTAATGCTTCTATCTCAGCAACTTGTTGATCATTTTCATGATCTTTTCCCACGCCTTGTAAAAACTGATCTGGATTTTGACTTAACAAACCTAACACATTAGCAAACTTGACCAGCATGCTACCCAAAAGAACCGCTTTTTTAGGATCAGTTGCTTTAACACGATTCAACTCTTTGGCTAAATCAAATAATACTGCCAACGCTTCAGGTGTATTAAAGTCATCATCCATCGCTTTCACAAAACCTTGATAGAACTTACTGTCTTTAATTGCTTGATCAATCTCAATATCACTGACAGCTACATCACGTATAGCAGTATATAAACGCTCTAAGCTAGCTCTTGCTTGTTTCAAATTATCTTCTGAATAATTAAGTTGGCTACGGTAGTGCCCAGAGATTAAAAAGTAACGAACAGATTCACTATCATAGACATCTAATACATCTTTGATAGTGAAAAAGTTATTTAAAGACTTAGACATTTTGACTTTATCAACTTGCACCATACCCGAATGCATCCAAGTATTAACGTATTCACCGTGATGTGCACAACATGACTGCGCAATTTCATTTTCATGATGCGGGAAACTTAAATCCGACCCACCGCCATGAATATCGAACACTTCACCAAGATGTTTCCTATTCATTGCTGAACATTCAATGTGCCAACCAGGGCGACCTTCTCCCCATGGTGATGACCATGATGGTTCGCCACTTTTCGCCATTTTCCATAGCACAAAATCTAATGGGTCATGTTTACTCTCTTCAACTTCAACACGAGAACCGGCCTGTAACATTTCAAGATTTTGACCGCTTAATTGGCCATATTCTGGGAATGATGAGACAGAAAAAAGCACATCACCAGAGTCAGAAACATAGGCATGATTTTTTGCTATCAGTGTTGATATCATTTCGATCACTTCAGGCATGTGATCCGTTACTCGTGGTTCAATATCGGGTCTGATCATATTCAATGCATCAAAGTCCGCATGCATTGCATCAGTAAAACGAGCCGTTAATTGGTCACAAGTCTCGCCGTTTTCATTGGCACGTTTAATAATTTTGTCGTCTACATCTGTAATGTTACGGATAAAAGTTAAGTCGTAACCACTAAAACGTAAGTAGCGAGCCACGGTATCAAAAGCAACAAATGTGCGACCATGTCCTATATGACAGTAATCATAGATGGTAACACCACACACATACATTCCCACTTTGCCTGCGACAAGGGGTTTAAATTCTTCTTTAGTTCGAGTTAAGGTGTTGTAGATTTTTAACATTTTCCATCCAATGCGATTACTGTAAAAACGCCTATTCTAACCTGACCAAGTGACAAATTCATCCTTTGTATTTAATGAATTAACGAGTTGAGGTATGATAATGCTCTTTTTGAAGATAGGATTTAACAATGATTACTTTACATACAAATTTTGGCGACATCACATTAGAAATGAATGAAGAGAAAGCACCTAAAACAGTGGCTAATTTCATTAAATATGCAACAAGTGGTCATTACGATAACACCATTTTTCACCGCGTTATTGATGGTTTCATGATTCAAGGGGGTGGTTTTGCACCGGGCATGGAAGAGAAAGACAGCCAAAAGCCTATTAAAAACGAAGCAAATAACGGCTTATCAAACGTAAAATATTCAGTAGCAATGGCGCGTACTATGGAACCGCATTCAGCTTCTGCACAATTTTTTATCAATGTCGGCGATAACAAATTTTTAGATTTTAAATCAGAAACAACTGATGGTTGGGGATACTGTGTATTCGCTAAAGTAGTCGCTGGTGAAGATATAGTAGATAAAATCAAAGGCGTAGCAACAGGTAATGCACATTATGTTCATCAAGATGTGCCACTAGATGACGTTGTGATCACTAACGTTACCGTAGCGTAACTGATTATGCGCACTTTATTCATTGCAGACTTACATCTCAGCGAAAATCATCGTCATATAAGCGATGCCTTTTTTGCTTTTCTTGAAAAAGAAGCAGCTAATGCTGAAACACTTTATATCCTTGGTGATATGTTTGAGGTGTGGATAGGAGATGATGAACATACTCCTTTAATGGATGAAGTTGCGCAGAAATTAACAGCTTATGCTAAAAAAAATAATACTCAAATTTTCTATATTCACGGTAACCGAGACTTTATGATCGGCAAACGTTATGCACAGCAGTCTTCAATGACTTTATTACCAGAGCATACCGAAATAGATTTATACGGAACTAAAACATTAATTATGCACGGTGATACTTTGTGTTTGTTTGATAAAAACTATCAACGTATGCGTAAAGTGATCCATAACCCTGTAATGCAATTTATTTTTAATTGCTTACCACTCAAGCTGCGCAAGCGTATTGGTTGGAAGATCCGCACTGCGAGCCAATCTAAAAAAGTATATAAAAATACGAATATGATGGGCGTGACAGAGCAAGAAGTGCATCGTTTGATGACATTACATCAAGTACAACGTTTAATTCATGGCCATACGCACCAAGCTTTTGTACATGATTTGACTGTTAATGATAAGGCTGGGCAACGCTTTGATGTGGGAGACTGGTACAACAACTTAAGTTTTGTTGATGCCAACCCAGATAATATTAACCTAGTTGTGTTACCCATTGATTATTATCAGCAATAAAAATACAGTTCGCATTCGCTCGGTACTATTTGGTACTAGGTAAGTACGAGTAGTGACTAGATAGATATGAAATACGAAGTGTTTAATACAGCTAATTATTTAATGCTATCGATTATTTAATTCCTTAATCATTGGCATTAGGTTAATCACACTCCCATACGTTAATTGCACAATCGTCACCTTTAAATACTGCCCTTGACAGAATCATTGTCTATACAAAAACGCAGATGAAATGGTAAGCACTGAAGCCATAGAGTGCTAAGCCAAGAAAGTTATCTGTCTTTTAATAAACGGCGTAACACTTTGCCCACGTTATTTTTTGGTAGCTCACTCACTATTTCTATCAATTTAGGCTGTTTATATCGCGTTAATTGACGCTCACAATGGTGTTTAATCATTTCAACGGTGACTTTATAATCATCTAACACCACAAACAGTTTCACGCTCTCACCAGACTGCTCATCATTAATTCCTACGACAGCAGCCTCTGAGACCCCTTGCATTTGCACCACAGTATCTTCTATTTCATTAGGGTAAACATTAAAGCCTGACACTAATATCATGTCTTTTTTACGGTCAACTAAACGTAATAAACCTTGTTCATCAAATAGACCAATATCACCACTTTTAAACCAGCCATCATTAAACGCTAACGCAGTTTCTTCCTCATTTTGCCAATAGTGCGGCATGACTTGAGGCCCTTTAATTTCTATTTCGCCCGGGCTGTTATAATCTTCGATAACGTTATTATTATCATCGACTAAGCGTAAATCAGTTCCAGGCATAGGTAACCCAATTGAACCATCATGCGCTGTCACATTATAAGAGTTGACACTTACCATAGGAGCGCACTCCGTTAATCCATAGCCCTCAATGACCGTACTGCCTGTAACTTCTTTCCACAAATTAGCGACTTTAGTTTGTGTTGCCATGCCCCCTGCGATAGTTATTTTTAGCGAAGAAAAGTCTACGTCATTAATTTTAGGATGATGTAGTAAGGCGTTAAATAATGTATTCAATGCAGTAAAGAAGGTAAATTTATACTTACTTAAGGTTTTAATAAAAGTATCGAGATCACGAGGATTAGTGATCAATAAATTAGTGCCGCCTTTTTTAATAAAAAATAGACAATTAACCGTCAGCGCAAATGCATGATAAAGAGGTAATGCAGTGACCATTATTTCGCTTTCTTGATCAACAGTTAAACCAAATACAGCGTCTGCCTGCGCTAAACTAGCCGCCATATTACGCTGAGTCATTACCGCCCCTTTTGAAACACCTGTAGTTCCTCCCGTATATTGTATCAGTGCGATATCATCTAAATTAATCACAGGACGAATGTATTGCCCTTTATCACCCTCTTTAAGTGCATTACGATAACTTTTTGCACTAGGTAACTGATACTTGGGTACCATTCGTTTGACATAGGAAACAATAAAGTTAACGAACTTTCTCTTTAATAAAGGTAATGCATCACCAATTTTAGTTAACACCACATGCTTGATTTGAGTTTGTTTCACAATACTCTGTAGCGTTTGTGCATAATTAGACACAATAAAAATAGCTTTTGCGCCTGAGTCATTAAGCTGATGCTTTAATTCTGATGCGGTATACAGTGGGTTTATATTGACGACCACCAACCCCGCTCTTAAAACGCCTAATAAAATAATAGGGTATTGCAATAGATTTGGCATCATGATCGCGACACGGTCCCCCTTCGCAAGTTGCGAAGTTTGTTGCAGATAGACTGCAATTTTCCTTGATTGAAGATCTAACTCTGCATAGGTCAGCGTTTCATCCATATTGATAAAAGCAATATGTTCTGGATGTTGTTGAAATGTTTGTTCAAACATATCAACTAAATTAATCAATGAGCTTTCATCTATTTCACTGTTAATACCTTCAGGGTATTTATCTAGCCATGGTTTAAACATAAAAACTCCTTTTAAAAACAAAAAAACCGACTATAAAAGTCGGTTTTATTATTAACACCAAACAGTTACCTATAGATTAGCGTAATCTAACGTAATGTGGCTAGCTTCTATCAAAAATGCGTCAAGGGGCTCAAAATCATCCGGAATATCGTCTAAAGACGTGACCTCTTTTAACCCGGCACGCTTTAGTCGCTCATTAGTGCGCTGTAAACTTTCAGCTTCTTTTACTTCGCGTTCATTAACACGTACGTTTTCAACTAGCGAAATACTGGTTTTATCTTTATCGGCACGATAATCTGCAATATCGTCAGCCAAATAATTAAACTCAATTTCTTTTTTGATGCGTAATTGATGAGCTTCTATTAATTGTTTAATTCCTTTATCTAAATCAGCGACTTTTCGATATTTAGCAGAACGAATATTATCCCAAGGTAATGCATTTTTTTCTAAACTTTCACCTGTATCTTGTGGGTCAATACCGCTTGGGAAAGCAATGTCAGGGATAACCCCTTTATTTTGTGTGCTGCCACCATTAATACGATAAAATTTAGCAATGGTATATTGTACTGAACCGACTGCATCTTGGTTGGTATCGTAGTAACGTGCGATACGGCGATGTTGTTGCACAGTACCTTTACCAAAGCTTTGTTCACCTATAATAATGGCACGGCCATAATCCTGTAGTGCAGCGGCAAATATTTCTGATGCAGAAGCACTATTACGATTAATTAATACCGTCAAAGGACCATTATAAGCGATATTGTCATCATCATCGGCTTGCACAGCAATTTGCTGACGGCTATCTCTCACTTGTACAACTGGACCTGTTTTAATAAATAAACCAGTTAATAGTGTTGCTTCACTTAATGCTCCACCACCGTTATTACGAAGATCAATCACAATTCCTTTTACATCTTTTTTAGCTAAGATGTCTAATTCACGTTCTACGTCTTCACTGAGTTTGATGTAAAAACTTGGAATGGTAATGACACCAATATTTTCGCCATTAATCACTTGTACAGATGATTTTGCCTCTCTGTCTTCAAGGTGAATTTTTTCACGCACAATTTCGATAACTTTATTAATATCGCCGGCTTTACCCGACAAAATTTGTAACTTAACCTTGGTACCTTTCGGGCCTTTGATAAGTTCAACGATATCATCTAAACGCCACCCCACAACATCTATGATTTTTTCGCCTTCTTGACCAACACCAATGATTTTATCATCTTTAGCCAATTGTTTTGATTTATCAGCTGGACCACCAGGAACTAAACTACGGATCACTGTGTAATCATCTTCAAGTTGTAAAACAGCACCAATCCCTTCAAGAGAAAGATTCATTTCCATTTTAAAACGTTCAGCATTACGTGGCGATAAGTAACTAGTGTGAGGCTCTATTGTGTGTGCATAGGCATTCATGAAAGCTTGGAATACATCTTCACTTTCAGTTTGAGTTAAATGTTTGAGTGCATAAGTATAACGTTTAGTTAATAACGTTTTAATTTCAGGCCATTTTTTATCAGCTAATTTTAACGTTAATGCATCAGATTTAACTCGCGCATGCCATAGTTTATCTAACGCTTGCTTATCTTTTGCCCATTGAGCTTTACTACGGTCATATTGATATTCTTCTTCAGTATCAAAAGTAATCTCTTTATCTAGTAACGACAAAGCGTAGGTAAAACGTTCAAAACGTCGCGTTAAGTTAAGTTGGTAGATTTTGTAGGCAGGTTCAAGTTGACCAAATTTAAGATTATCATCAAATGAATATTGATAAGCTTTAATCGCATCAATATCACTTTGCATGAAGATCTGTTTATTGTAATCAAGCTGTTCAATATAACGATTGAACACTTTTTCAGACAACTGGTCATCTAAAGGCATATATTTATAATGAGAGCGACTAAATAAATCGCTCACTCGTTTCGCCACTTTTGCATGCTGAGACTCTTGATGCAATTGCGGGATATCTTTTAAATCCACATTTGAGGAAGAAGCAAAAGCAGCTCCGATAAAAATGATTTGGGATAGAATTAATGCATGACGAAAGAGTTTATTCATTAAAATACCTTTTATACGATTAAATGCTTAGCTTTAACTTTTACAACCATTCCTGAGTCTAGTTGCACTTGAACTTCTTCTTTTAAAATTTCAACAACGGTTGCCGAAACAGGCGATTTTCCTAAAAGAACTTTGACTGATTGCGATACTTTAAGTTCATTATGATTAGCTTCTTTATACTGACTTAAGTCAATCTCAGGTTTTTTAACTGCTTTTTTAGGCGCTTCTTTTTTACGACTTGGCACAGTCACTTTTTTAGCAGCACGAGCTGGTGCTTTATTGGCGTCTGTTTTTTTCTTGTTCGCAAATGCTTTTTCTTTACTTTCTTTTAGCGACAATTGTGCGTGGTCAGCATGCTCTTGAGAAACTTCATCCCCTTCAACACCATCTAAATCGACACGTTTTGCACCTGCTTTTACACAGTGCAAGTAACGCCAACTCATTGTGTATTGACGTAACGCACCACGAAGCTGTGTTTTACTGACGCGAGTTTCATTCTCTAGACGAGTTGCTAGTTCTTGAAACACACCAATTTTTAATGGTTTTGCAGGCTCAGCACTAGCGATGAAGCAAGCTGGAAACTGTTCCGTTAAGAAGGCAATGATTTGTTTGTTATTTGTAAACTTTTCTGTGTTTTCCATGTAAAACCTAATATTTAAAAACGATGTTGAAAGATATCCAGAGTAAATCTCTGATAATCAGTAAGAAAATTATTCGCTAGTATAGAGGTGCGTTTATTAAATGTGAAACTAATTATCACCTCAGTACGCCTATTCCGACCATTTTTTGCCATTTATCATCAATACTCAATATTTCCAGCCTTCAGCTACACCTTTTTTACAAAAACAAGTAGAATGCCCGCTTTCCTTTTGTGGGAATGTCCAAATTTTATATTGAAGAGGCTTAGATGAAACCAGAATTATTATCCCCTGCAGGTAGTTTAAAGAACATGCGTTACGCTTTTGCCTATGGGGCCGATGCTGTTTATGCAGGTCAACCTCGTTACTCTTTACGAGTTAGAAATAATGAATTCAATCTTGAAAAGCTTCAAATAGGCATCAATGAAGCCCATGCACAGGGTAAAAAATTATATGTAGTATGCAATATTCAACCACATAACTCTAAACTAAAAACATTTATCCGCGATATGAAACCCGTGGTTGATTTAAAACCCGACGCATTAATCATGTCTGACCCGGGTTTAATCATGATGGTACGTGAAGTTTTTCCTGACATGCCAATTCATTTGAGTGTGCAAGCGAATGCAGTTAATTGGGCCACGGTAAAGTTTTGGTACCAACAAGGTATTGAACGCGTAATTTTGTCGCGTGAACTTTCTCTGGATGAAATTGAAGATATTCGCTTCCATTGCCCTGAAATTGAAATCGAAGTATTTGTTCATGGTGCACTATGTATGGCTTATTCTGGCCGTTGTTTGTTGTCAGGCTACATTAACAAACGCGATCCCAACCAAGGTACATGTACAAACTCTTGTCGCTGGAAATACGATGCCCATGAAGCGACGGAAAATGAAACCGGTGATATTGTTGCTATCCATAAACCTGAGCCAACGTTAGGTAGTGGCGAGACCACGGATCAAATCTTCTTATTACAAGAAGAAGGAAGACCGAATGAATATATGCCTGCTTTTGAAGATGAGCATGGTACTTATATTATGAACTCTAAAGACCTTCGCGCGATTCAGCATGTCGAACGTCTTTTAAAAATGGGTGTACACTCTTTAAAAATAGAAGGTCGTACTAAAAGTTTCTATTATTGTGCTCGTACCGCTCAGGTATACCGTAAAGCGATGGATGACGCAATTGCAGGGCGCCCTTTTGACCCATCATTAATGAGTTCATTAGAAAACCTGGCTCATCGAGGTTACACCGAAGGTTTCTTAAGCCGTCATACTCATGATCAATACCAAAATTATGATTACGGCTATTCAATCAGTGAGACTCAGCAGTTTGTAGGTGAAATTACTGGACGTAATCAACAAGGCCTTGCTGAAATAAACGTAAAAAATAAGTTTTTAGTCGGTGACAAACTAGAGCTAATGACACCGCAGGGTAACCTCAACTTTAAGTTAGAAGAGTTACATAACCGTAAAGGTGAATTAGTCGATGTGGCACCGGGTTCAGGTCATGTCCTATATATTCCAGTACCAAAAGAGATAGATTTAAGCCACGGTTTACTGATGAGAAACTTGACTCAGGGTACTGACACTCGTAACCCGCATAGTAAATAACATGGCTTTATTAATAGAAGACAGTTGCATCAACTGTGATATGTGCGATCCAGAATGTCCTAATGAAGCAATCACCTTTGGGGCTGAGATATATGAAATCAATCCAGATTTATGTACTGAATGTGTGGGTTTTTATGAACAGGCAACCTGCGTCGCAGTTTGCCCTATCAACTGTATCATTATCGATCCTAAGCATGTTGAAACAGAGCAACAGCTGCTGGATAAATTTGCAGATTTACACGTTAATCAATGAGTTCATTCGCGGCTAAATTTACGCAGGGTAATATTCCTGAGCATATATTAAAAATGGCGCTGACTAATGCGGTGGCCTTAAGCGTGTTTTTTGTTGTTGATTTGATTAATATCTATTTTATTAGTTTATTAAATCAACCTCACTTGGTTGCTGCCATTGCCTATGCAGCAGCCCTGTTATTTTTTACCACCTCATTGACCATTGCTATGGTCATTGCGAACTCCGCTGTCGTTGCCAAGTTAATAGGTCAAGGCCAGCAGCAGCAAGCCAAACAAGCTTCAATGAGCTGTTACCTAATAACCTTATTAATTAGTTCTCTAATTACCCTTACTGTTTTTTTTAATGCTAACCACCTATTAACATTAATAGGTGCCAATGGTATTGCTTTAGATGCAGCCAGTGCTTATTTAAAAATAACCATTTTTTCTTTTCCACTGATTGCCATGGCAATGCAGATCACAGCTACATTACGGTCATTAGGTAAACCTAAATTAGGTATGTATTGCACCCTAGCAGGTGGTATATGTAATATTATTCTCGATCCTCTGTTTATCTTTTACTTTAAGTTAAATATTGAAGGGGCAGCCATTGCAGCAATCGTTGCGAGAAGCGTGATGTTATTAATTGCCATCTTTTATCTAATTGTGGTTTGTGGTTTTATTAGTCGCATTACTTTTGTTGATTTTATCAAGCACATGAGAAATATTAGTGCAGTTGCTATTCCTGCTGCATTAACACAAATCGCCACACCACTGAGTCATTTATATATTACTTATGAAATGGCTAAATTTGGCGGTAGTTTTGTTGCTGGCTGGGCAATCATTAGTCGTTTGATCCCCGTCGCTTTTGTGATGTTGTTTGCAATGCCTGGCGCAATCGGCCCTATCATCAGCCAAAACTTGGGTGCAAGGCAGTTTAAACGCGTCAAAACAACTTTAAATCAATCACTTAACTTTATTATTAAATATGTCTTTGTTTTAGCATTAACCCTGTCACTAATGCAAGAATACCTTGTCACTTTATTTAATGCTGGCCCAGATACTGGAATGTTAATCCGCTTTTTTTGTCAATATGTCAGCGTTAGCTTTATATTTGTTGCAATGAATTTAGTCGCGATGTCTTTTCTGAATAATGTTGGTCGGCCGAAAATGGCCACCTTATTGAATCTTGGAAAAATGTCTTTAGGAACGGTTCCTTTTGTGAGTATCGGTGCCTATTATTATGGCGCTCAAGGCATATTGATTGGGCAAGCTTTAGGTAGCATTATATTTGGCTTAGCCGCCATTATATTGTGCTATCGTATTGTCACTAAATTAGAAGTAATTGTTTAATGGTGATGACATGAAGGTAGTTACTTGAAGGTGGTCACTTAAAGGTAATTAATTAAAAATCATTAAGCAAAATAAAATGATTTATAGTGCTTACTCTTTAAGATACAAGGATCTGTAAGCTAAAATTCGGCTACCAGTAAGCCATGGGTTGAAGAAATGTTAGGCATAATGATGACCTAACGCATTAAATCGATACTTTATTTCTATCTTTAGCAGGAACGAATAGGTTTACGCATATTTAATATGTTAATTAAGCGGCGCTAATGTTAAATTACACACCTCACTCTAATGGAATAGAATAGCTTTATGCGTTTAATATGCTTATTGTTCTTTATCACAACCCTTAGCGGCTGTTATCAAAATAAAGCACTAACACAAAATACTCTTATCTATTGCACTGAAAGTTTACCTACTTCGTTTAATCCTCAAATTAGTCATGATATTGCGAGCCTAGATGCAACCACACATCAAATTTATAGCCGCTTAGTCACTATTGACTCTAAAACCAATAAATTCATTCCTGACTTAGCTGAAAGTTGGCAACGTAGCGATGATAAATTACGTTACCGGTTTACATTGCGCAGCAACATTAGCTTTCACCAAACAGACTTCTTTAAACCAACTCGCTTTTTAAATGCTGATGATGTGTTATTTAGTTTTAATCGCATGCTAGATTACCAACATCCCTATCATATGGTGAATAATCAAGCTGAAAACTATTTTTATAATCACCCTTTCACTAATTTATTATCTGAAATTAATAAGATTGACGATCATACCGTTGAGTTTGTTTTAGTTAAACCGGATGTAACGTTACTTGCAAATCTTGCAGCACATTACGCAGTGATCCATTCTCAAGAATATGCAAATCAGTTGATACAACAAGGCCAGCCAGAGAATTTGGACTTCCAACCGATCGGAACTGGGCCTTTTAAATTTAAAAGTTTTGATAGTAACGGCACTATCCGTTATAAAAAACATGCACTTTATTGGCAATCAATGACCAATATTCAAAACTTAATTTATTTTACTAACCCAAGTGCAACCAAGCGTTACACCAAATTATTATCTGGCGAATGTGATGCAATCTCTTACCCTGCAGCGAGCCAATTAGAAGCGTTAAGTAAAAATAAAAATATTACCCTAAACAGTAAATCAACGGAAAACATTGCGTTGTGGGCATTTAATACAAAGCGAGATATTTTAAAGAATTATCAGGTACGCCAAGCACTTTCGCAGGCTATTGATAAAAAAACTATTTTACAGGCTGTTTATTTTCAAAGTGCAATACAAACGGATACGTTATTAAGTAAACAGTCATGGGCATTAAAACCTCGATTTGAAAACGATCAATACGACCCAGATAAAGCACGACAAAACTTAACATTATTAAATTACGATTTTTCTAAAACGTTAACGATTTTATTGCCTGATAGTTCCGATGTATTTAATCCTAACTTCCATAAAACAGCGGAATTAATCCAAGCTAACTTAGGTGATATTGGCATTAAAACAGATATTATCAATTTAAGTGGTTCGGCTTTAAAAGCACGTTTAAGAAGTGGTGATTACGATACCTATTTAACCGGCATTAATGTGCATATTAATGACCCTGATAGTATTTTTAGACCGCTTTTAAGCTGTAATTCGACCGCAGAAACGGGCAACAGCAGCCATTGGTGCTCACCAAAAATACAAGTATTGTTAGACCAGTCATTAACAGAGTCTAATTTTGCACAACGTATTAAAAACTATTATCAGATTCAAGACGAAATTTATAAGCAACGCCCTTACCTGCCTATTGCACATGTATTAAGGTTGGACGCTATTTCGAAATCAATTTTAAATGTTGAAGTCAATCCATTAACTGGTATTAATTTCCAAAATGCCATTAAACAAGATTTGAATTAATATGCTGTCATTTTTACTAAGACGTTTGAACCTATTATTAATTACTGCGTTGATATTAACTATCATCGCCTTTGCTGTGGACCGTATTGTCTCGGTCAACGCTGACGCAGTAGTAAGCCATAATGGATACATCAGCCAATATTTTTCTTATCTATGGAATATTCTTAATGGTAATTTAGGGCACTCTTCGGTGGATAACCAAGCGCTGCTTGATCGTGGTCTAATCTTTTTTGCTTCGACATTAGAACTTTGTTTCACTGCTTTAATCTTCTCCAGCATTATCGCCATTCCACTCGGTTTATTAGCGGGTTTATTCAGAAATACACGCTTAGATTATGGAATAATGACAATTGCCATTATTGGACTCGCTTTACCTGTTTTTTGGGTGGGCGTAATGGCGGTATTATTACCCAGTGTGTGGGGCCAAGTTTTACCCGTTGATGGCAACTTAAGTTTAATTTATGAAGTACCCGTTGTGACTGGATTTTTGTTAATTGATACATTAATGGTTACCGAACAATATGAGCTATTTGCATTTATAGACCGTGTTGCACATTTAATTCTGCCTGCATTAGTTTTATCATTTTTCTTAATCACTGAAATTGTACGCTTAACCCGTCATTCCATGACCATGGTGATGCGCAGTAATTATATACAAGCCGCCTATGCAAAAGGTTTTTCTCGAACAAAAATCGTTTTTGCACATGCATTAAAAAATGCACTGCCCCCTATTATTCCGCAATTACGGCTGCAATTAAGCACCATCATATCTTTTGCGATGACCATTGAAATTGTATTTAACTTAAATGGTATTGGAAAATGGTTATTTATTTCATTGAAAACAGGTGATTATTTAGTATTACCTGCTGGTATATTAATTATTAGCGGATTTATTTTATCATTCAGTATTTTCATAGAAATTCTCATGGTTATTATTAGTCCATTAAGACGAGGTTCCTTATATGCTGATAAATAACGGCTTTAATGAAGATAAAATTCAATCACCACTAGGTTATATTTGGTCCATTTTTAAAACCAAAACCATTGCAGTAGTCGCTATGTGGTTAATTATTGTTTTGATTATTGTCTCGCTATTTGCCCCTTGGTTTGTGCCACATTCTCCCTTGGCACAAAACCCTGAGAGCATGTTATTACCTCCGTATTGGGTCGAGGGAGGAGATATTAACCATATTTTGGGAACCGATGATTTAGGTCGAGACTCACTCTCTCGTTTATTTCATGGACTACAACTTACTTTAGGTGGCGCACTACTCATTACGCTGTTGGTCGGTATAATTGGAATGCTTATCGGGGCTGCTGCGGCTCTTACAAAAGGTGTTAAAGCAAGTGTTTTACATCACTTGTTAGATGCTTTGTTAGCGATTCCAACATTACTTTCTGCATTAATACTGATCACTATCTTTGGACCAAGTTATACAAACTGTTTGATTGCTATATCTCTTTCATTGTTACCGCAATTCATACGTTCTAGTTTTTTGGCCATTGAACAAGAACTAAGTAAACAATATATTGTTGCGATACAACTAGATGGTGCAACAAAAACGCGCTTATTTAGATACGGAATTTTGCCTAATATTTTAGAGCCAACCATTACTATTATTAACCGTTTATTTACCATGGCTATTATCGAAATTGCGACACTAGGTTTTTTAGGTTTTGGTGCTCAATTACCCCAAACTGAATTGGGATCTATCATCGCCAGTAGTATGGAACTAATTTATCTTTCTCCTTGGCTGGTTACTTTCCCAGGGATTGCTATTTTCACAGTAATTATTATCGTAAATGTACTTTCAGAAGGTTTACGGCACGCAGTACTTGAAGGTGAAGAATAATGGCTTTATTAGATATCAGAAACCTAAGCATTGATATTGATACTGCACAGGGAAAAATTCGCGTTATCGATAAAGCCTCATTAAATATAGTGGATGGTTCAATCCATGGTTTGATTGGTGAGTCAGGGTCAGGTAAAACCCTGATCGCTAAAGCTATATTAGGTTTACATAACAGTAACTGGACGGTTACGGCTGACCGCATGTTTCTAGGCAAGACAGATTTAGCAAAACTCACGCATAAAGAACGACGTCAAATCCTAGGTAAAGAGATTTCAGTTATTTTTCAAGAGCCCAGCTCTTACCTAGATCCAAGTCAAAAAATACGCGTTCAAATTGAATCAGTTTTACCCAAAAAAACTTGGCAACAACGCTTTCGTTTGATCTTGACCAAGATTAAAAAAGTAAACGTACAATCACGACGCTTACAAATAAAAGAGTTGTTGCACAAAGTAGGTATTCAGAACGATGTGGCAGTATTAAATTGTTTCCCACACCAACTTTCAGAAGGTGTTTGCCAGAAAGTGATGATTGCTATGGCAATTGCTAATAATCCACGTTTGATTATTGCCGATGAGCCAACCACTGCGATGGAAGCGGTTACCCAATCACAAATATTTCGTTTGCTGTACAAGCTTAACCAATTAAATAATACGACTCTGCTTATATTGAGTAATAATTTTGCCAATACTAGTAACATATCCGATTACATGACCTTAGTTTATTGTGGACAAACGGTTGAATCAGGATCTTATAAGCAAATAATGGGCAGTGCCATGCACCCCTATACACAATCGATGTTAAAAACATTGATCAATAATGTGCAATTTAATGAGCATAAAGCGCAACTGTACACATTACCCGGTAATATTCCTTCTTCTAACCAATTACCGATCGGTTGCCGACTGGGGCCTAGATGCCCTAGAGCACAAAAGATATGTGTTGAAAACCCTACTTTAACGACTAAAAAAGGCCATAGTTTCCGATGTCACTATCCAACCAAAGTGAGCTAAATGTGCAGCCGTTATTAAAAGTAACGGATCTGTGTAAAAGCTTTAAACATGCAACGGGTATTCTCAGTAGTCGTGAGCAACTCGCTTTCGGACCTGTCAGCTTTACCCTAGAGCCGGGTCAAACATTGGCTGTGGTTGGTGAAAGTGGATCTGGAAAAAGTGCATTGGTCAGGACGATTGGCGGTATGTTAATAGCAAACTCCGGAGATATATACGTAAAAGGACAGCATCTTAGTTCGCTTAACTCTCAGCAACGTTGTTTGTCTATACGCATGATTTTTCAAGACCCAAGTAGTTCGTTAAACCCTAAAACGACGGTAGGGAAAATACTACATGCACCTTTACAATTAAATACAGATTTAAATGACAAGCAACGCCATCAACAAATTCTGGAAACCTTGAAATTAGTGGGATTATTACCTGATTATTTAGCTTTTTATCCTAATATGCTTTCCAGTGTTCAAAAACACCAAGTGGCCATCGCTCGTGCCATGATCTTAAATCCTGACATTATTATTGCCGATGAAATTTTGTCTACATTAGATATTTCACTGCGATTTAAAATCGTCAACCTATTGCTAAAGATACAAAAGGCTAAAGGGACTAGCTATATTTTTGTTGCGCATAATATGCACTTAGTCAAACACATGAGTGATCAAATCCTAGTATTACATCAGGGAAAAATTATTGAAAAAGGCACAGCTAAAAGCGTTTGCGAGTCGCCACAGGAAGAACAAACAAAATATTTGTTATTAAGTCACCAGCCAGACTACCGAAAGTAGTATTTATTTGATAAAAAATAAATAAAATACCTCTTTTGGTCTATACTCTCCGATTTAAAGCATTTCTTTGATTCTATATAAAGCAAGTTCTGTTATAGGATCATCGAAATAGTTTAATATCAAAGATAAGAAAATATAATGATCAGTATTTTATTTCATCTTTATAAAAAAATACTAACAGATATTTACCAATTACCATTTATTGATACAAATAATTGCTTAATGCGAGGAGCAGGTTAGTGAACGATTATAAAAAAAGCCTTTGGACCTCTACCTTGATCACTTTATTAATCGCCTTGGCGTTAATCATTGCAACCAAAAGTGCGTTTAATACGCTACTACTTGAGCAACAACAGCTTCCTAAAACGCGTGCTCAGCTAGCTTTGTTACCCACAATTACGGCTATGGGTGACCTACAAGGAAGCCTCGATATTAGTCAATTTAGTTATATAAAAATTAATAATAATCGTCTTAATAGCCCGCTTGTTTATAGTCAAAAAGCAGTGAATCAGCTTTTCAATAATTTACTGCCCACCCCAATTTCTAGTTTTAACAGCGCGACCGAAAATCAAAGCATTCAATATACAAGTATTCACCCTGAACTATTTGAATTATATCAATCAATTATAGTGCTAATTGTCACCGCACTTATTATCACTTTGCTGTTGTATCATATCATTTCATTTAGACTACTAAAAAAAATAGAAAGTGCCTTGGTCAATGAAATTGTTAATGAAAAATCTAAAATAACTCCCTTTAAAAAAGTAACTATCGAACTAGTTGAACAAAGGCGTCTATTTGATTCTGCCCTACACAGTAAAAAAGAAAAGATCTCTCGATTATCAAAACAAATAAATGTTGATGCTTTGACAGGCTTAAATAATCGTCATGTGTTTAGAAAAGAGCTCACTGAATTTTTATCCGATGAAAGTAACCGTAAACATGCCATCCTATCTATCATTAGACTTTTTGAGTTATCAGTGGTTAACATGCACCGTGGATTTCAACAAGGCGATCAATTTGTAATAAACGTTGCAAACATCATTAACGATATTCTTGATAAATATAAAGATAAAGATATACATCTATTTAGGATTTCAGGGTCTGAATTTGCTTTGATTAGCCATGATATGAGTATTGGAGATGCGCAGCAATTCGCCAATGAACTAAAACTAAAGTTTGATCAATATCAGCTACTTAACAACCTTGAAAATGTAGCTTTTAATGGCATGACTTTAATTTCCTCCAATCAATTGCCGGAACATGTTTTAGCTCGAGCCGATATTGCACTCGCAAAGGCTCAAACCAGTGGCATTAATGCATGGGCTTTTGAAGAGAATATTGATAACCAAGCGCTGCAAGTGGGTGAGCAGCATTGGCGATCGATTATTACCGATATCATAAATAATCGCTCATTAACTTTTTTACAACAACCTGTTCAAGCCATTCATCGCAATATGAAAGGGTATCAGGAAATATTTACACGTTTTGTCAGTGAGGATAACAATACCATCCCAACTGATACTGTTTTTTCTATGGCACAACGTACTGATACTATTATTAAACTTGAAAAAGTTATTCTTGAAAAGATAATTTATCGCAGTCGTCTTCGCAAAGAACATAACACTAGATGGGGAATTAACCTTAGCTCTTCAGCGATGCACAATAGTAGTTTTATGGTATGGCTAGAGCGATTATTATTAAGAGAACCCGATGTAGCGAGGTCCTTAGTATTTGAAGTTCCGGAAAGTTTATTAGGTCATAACTTGATTGCTAATAAACGTGTTTTTAATATGCTCAAAAGAGCAGGAAGTCGTTCTGCTATTTGCCATTTTGGCAAAGGGATCAGTTCTTTTCGTTTATTTGAAGAGTTAAAACCTGATTACATTAAACTTGACGCAAGTTTAATTGCTAACCTTGAATCAGATAGTGCAAATCAACAATTTATTCGCATGATCATTGATGTTGCACATCGCATGGAGTGCCAAGTTATCGCTGAAGGTATTGAACACTTAGAACAAAAGCAAATTCTTGAAAGCATGTACATCGATGGAGTCCAAGGTTATTTAATAGCCGAACCGGCTCCATTATAGATGCATTAGCAGTACCTTTACTCTTTGCATCTGCGCCCCTCTTTTTATACAATGCGCCTTGTTTTAATACTCCATTAACAAGGCATACCATGACGCAACAACTCACAGAAAAAGATCAATTCAACCTTAAAAAATTAAATAAAGTGTTGCGTAGACAAACCGGACAAGCCATTGCAGATTATAATATGATTGAAGATGGCGATAAAATCATGGTCTGTTTATCAGGTGGAAAAGACAGCTATACCCTACTGGAAATGCTAAGCCAACTTAAAGCAGTTGCACCTATCAACTTTGATATCATTGCGGTCAACCTAGATCAAAAACAACCTGGTTTTCCTGAGCACATATTACCTCAATATCTTGACTCATTAGGTGTTGATTACAAAATAGTAGAACAAGATACTTACAGTATCGTCAAAGATAAGCTACAACCAGGAAAAACCACTTGCAGCCTTTGCTCGCGCTTACGTCGCGGAATTTTATACAAAACTGCAAAAGAACTTGGTGCAACTAAAATAGCTCTTGGACACCACCGTGATGATATGTTGGCCACCATGATGCTTAACTTATTTTTTGCGGGTAAACTCAAGTCAATGCCAGCTAAATTAGTTTCAGACAATGGTGAACACGTCGTTATTCGCCCGCTTGCTTACTGTAAAGAAAAAGATATTGAAGCGTTTGCTGCGCTACAACAATTCCCTATTATTCCTTGTAATTTATGTGGTTCGCAACCTAACTTACAACGTCAATTGACCAAAGATATGCTCAATGATTGGGAACTAAATTATCCAGGTCGTTTGGAAACCATGTTTACTGCTATGCAAAACGTAGTTCCTTCACATCTAGCAGATACTAGCTTATTTGATTTTAAATCCATCACTAAGGATTCCGGTGTGATTGATGGAGGAGATATTGGCTTCGATAAAGAATCATTTAATCAACCATTCAGTGCTCCAATAGCTGAGCAAGTAACACCTGACAATGAGTTTTATAAACAACATCAAGCAGTGCAAATTACAGAGGTCAATTAATCTCGTTACTCAGCTAAATTAAACGCTTTATTGATTTAACCCAATAAAGCGTTGCCTTTAAGTCAACCTAGCCTTGTATTTAGGGCCGATAAGAGATAATTTACGCCCAGAATCAAAGAATGATCTGATTAATGGGAAACTTATTCATGGTCGCCGGCCTATTTAAGAACATTTAGTTTAAATTTTATTTTCAATATAATTTTTCAATATAATTTTTCAATATAATTTTTTTCAATTTAACTTTAATATAACTTTCAATATAAAAAACGGAGTCAAACATGAGAACACCTCTTGTAATGGGTAACTGGAAACTAAACGGTACAAAAGAATCAGTAGCGACATTGATCAAAGGTATCGAAAGTGCAGCAAATGCAGCAACTAATGTTGAAGTTGCTGTATGCCCACCAGCAATTTTTATTGAGCAAGTTGCAAACCTAACAGCAGACAGCCGCATTGAATTTGGTGCACAAGATGTGAGCACAAATGTTGCAGGCGCATTCACAGGTGAAACGTCTCCAGTTATGGTTAAAGAGTTTGGCGCAAAATATAGCCTAGTAGGTCACTCGGAGCGTCGCCAATACCACAACGAAACTGATGCAGTCGTTGCAGCTAAATTTGTTGCGATTCAAGAAAATGGTTTAATACCTGTATTATGTATCGGTGAAACACTTGAAGAACGTGAAACTGATAAAACATTTGCTGTTGTTGAAACTCAACTTAAAGCAGTGGTTGAAGTTGCCGGTATCGCAGCGTTAGAAAACTCAGTGATCGCTTACGAACCAGTTTGGGCTATCGGTACAGGTAAAGTTGCAACTTCTGAGCAAGCACAAGAAGTTCATGCTCATATCCGTTCTTGGTTAAAAGCACAAAGTGAAGTTGTTGCTGAGAAAGTACAGATCCTTTACGGCGGTAGTGTTAAAGCAAACAGTGCAAAAGAGCTATTTGCTCAAGCAGACATCGATGGTGGTTTAGTAGGTGGTGCAGCACTTATTATTGAAGAATTTGTAGGTATTATCGAAGGCGCTAAATAAGCACTTCCTAGCACAATATTTTAATACTAATAAGGCACTTTGATAGTGCCTTTTTTCATTTTTAGCTTTCCTATCAAATACAACGCAGTAATACTCTTTTTTAACCCATAACAATGATCGGGCGATTACACGGACTAGTATGACTTGCTGTTGAAAATTTTCTACTATTTCATCATCTCAATAAAAAATACTGCACAAGCAAAAAATCTGATGTTATGATGTTGTTAACAATCATTATTCAACGGAGTAAATTATGAATTCTTCAATTAACACTAAAGCACAAGGTGTTGGAGTTTCAATTAATAAAGTATTAAAGAATACCTATATGCTATTAGGCATGACATTAGCGTTTAGTGCAGTCACTGCAACTATTGCGACAATGGTAGGTATCGGCCCAATGATGTCACTTGTCTTAATGCTAGTTGGATTTGGTCTTTTATTTGTAGTGTCAAAAACAGCGAATTCTAGCAAGGGGATATTCTGGGTATTCATGTTTACCGGTGTGATGGGTGCGTCACTCGGTAATATGCTAAACCATTACCTAACAATGCCAAACGGCCCTGCTTTAATTATGCAAGCACTTGGTACTACTGCAATTATATTCTTTGCATTATCAGCTTACGTATTAACTAGCCGTAAAGATTTCTCATTTATGGGCGGATTTTTAATGGCAGGTATGATTGCTGTAATTGTTGCAATTATTGCTAATATTTTCCTACAGATCCCACTTTTCCAATTAGTGATCAGTAGTGTTGTAGTCATGATCATGTCTGGTTTTATTCTGTTTGATACTAGCCGTATCATTAACGGCGGTGAAACTAACTACATTAGAGCGACTGTTTCTTTATACTTAAACATCTTTAATATCTTTATCCACTTATTAAGCATTCTTGGCATTTTAGACGATTAATGATCAGTCTCCGATAGTATTTTAGATGCTACTTTAGCTTACTAAATTACTGATATATTCTTAAAAGCGCATTTAATAATGCGCTTTTTTTTACTCATTTTTTAACTTTTATAGCGGTTAATACTTTATTGACCGAGATGACGAGCAATAGGATTTTACACAGCAAAAATAGCCTTACTTAAAACATAGGTTGCTCTAAATAATTATTTATGAAAATGGACGAAAGAAAGGTTTATTAAATTATACCTATTACATTAAATAAGTGATCTAAATTTTACGCAGGAAAAATGACTTAGTTTAAGACGTAAATTTAGCTAAATGGTTGTTCCCTTTACGAAATTTACAACGAAAAAATAAGTTATTTTAACAAGTAAAATAGATCAGTTAATTAGTGTGATTGGTATTATTGCCTGATTACTACATATACGGTTAATAGCTACCGTAAAACTGATGTAGGTGGCATATACGGTTAAATGATTAGATATCTAAGCTATATAGGTGAATGTCTAAATAGCTACATTCTTAAATGGGAATGCTGTGGATTAGATGGCCTGTGATCATCATGATTTTCGGCCATCGAGATAAAGTGGCAAGTGGTTAGTGGCTGTAACCTAACTCTTTTGCAGGCTCAATATTACTCGCGGTCCATGCGGGGTATATCGTTGCAACGATACTCATAACAAAAGCAATCAGTGTAATAATGATCACTTGGTCATAGTTAATTTGTGAAGGTAAATAATCAATAAAATAGATATCTCCGGAAATAAACTTTCGCCCCAAGATATTTTCAACAGCACTAAAGAATTGGCTTAAGTTACTCGCTAAATACATACCGAGTAAAGCCCCTAAGAGGCTACCCATGAGGCCATTAAACGCGCCTTGAACTATAAAAATAGCACGTAGAGACCACTTCCCCATCCCCATTGTTTTTAAAATAGCAATGTCACTGCGCTTTTCATTCACAGCCATCACCAATGTAGACACAATATTAAAACAAGCAACAGCAACCACTAATAATAAAATAACGTACATCAATGATTTAACCATCTGAATATCTTGATATAAGTACCCTTGGCTTGTGATCCAACTTTTAATATACATATACACAGGAATACTGTACGCCACCTCTCGTGAGAGCACCTGTGCCTGTAAGACATCCTCAACTTTAAAGGCAATGCCTGTGGCATGGTTGAGGTTAAGCATTTTTTTAGCCGTGTTGATATGGATAAAACCCAATGTAGTATCAACTTGCCCGCCCATTTTAAAGGTACCCGTTAAAATAAATGTGAACTTGCGTGGCGCTTTAAGTTTCGTTGAGCCAATTTGAGGTAATAATAATGACACCGACTGCCCGACCTCAATACCTAGTTGTTTGGCAACCGGCTCACCTAAAATGAGACTGTTTTCATTTGCGCTTAATAATTCCCAACCTCCTTGTCTAATATACTGCTCTATCGCGGTCACTTGCGTTTCACTTTCAGGCGTGATGGCGCGCATTTGCAACGCTTTCATATTAATATCTTTTTGCAACAGGGCATTCATCACTATGTAAGGGCTTGCACCTAATACACCTTTATGTGCTCTTATTTTAGAAAGAATAGCCGATTCATCTTTAAACTCTCCTTTGACCACCTCTAATTCTGCATGCGGGACCACAGTTAACAATTGATCCCTTAATGCTTTTTCAAAGCCATTCATCGCTGAAAGACCAACAATTAAGACAGCAACACCTAAGATAATGCCAAATATAGAGGCCATTGAAATGAAGGAAACAAACTTATTTTTATGTTTTGCTTTGCTATAACGTAACCCAATAAATAATGGTAAAGGTCTAAACATTACGGAGTGTCCTGTAAAATACCGTTAGCCATGTATAATTGGCGGTGCAATTTATTAGCTAACTGTTGGTCATGTGTCACCACAATAAAAGCGGTACCAAGTTCACTATTTAATTCTCGTAACAACTGATAAACAGACTCTGCACTTTTTGCATCTAAATTTCCGGTAGGCTCGTCTGCCAATACGAGAGAAGGTTTATTAATTAATGCGCGTGCTATTGCAACACGTTGCCTTTCACCGCCAGATAATTCAGCAGGTCGATGTTGAATGCGTTTGCTTAGCCCCACTCGTTCTAATAATGCCGTTGCTTTTTGTTGCGCAACTTTAACTGGCTCACCAGCAATTAATAACGGCATAGCAACATTTTCTAATGCAGTGAACTCTGATAATAAGTGATGAAATTGATAAACAAAACCTAGCTCCTGGTTACGCCACTTAGCTTGTTGCTTTGAAGATAGTTTATGGATGTTATTGTCATTAAAAGTGACCTCTCCAGTAGTCGGTGCATCGAGTGCACCAAGCAAATGCAATAGTGTGCTTTTACCTGAACCAGAAGTACCAACAATCGCGAGTAACTCTCCTTTTTCCACGGTCAAATTAACACCTTGCAACACAGTCGTGGCTAGGCGCCCTTCTTGATAAACTTTACTTAAGTTCTGACAAACTATAATTGAATCATTCATATCTTAATGCCTCGACTGGGCTCACTGTACCGGCTCTATAAGCAGGATATAAAGTGGCTAATAAACTTAACAACATAGCACCAAGCATAATTGATACTATTTGTAATGGTTCGTGTATAACGGGTAAGAGTCGAGTGCCACCGGAAGCATTCGCTAATAAATGTAATCCTAAAAATGACATCACTTCATTAATGTAGGTACTTAATAACAAACCTATACCTGTTCCTAATAATGCACCAAGAATACCACTGAAAGCACCTTGAATAATAAAAATAAGGTTGATCGTAGACGATTGAATACCTAGGGTTTTTAATATGGCGACTTCGGCACTTTTATCCGTTACCACCATCACCGATGACGATAAAATATTAAATGCAGCGACCGCGATAATTAAACACAATAATAACCAAATCATGTTCCTTTCCATTTTAACTGCAGCAAATAGTTCACCATGTGTACTGCGCCAATCTAATAATATTTCATCTTTTTCCAGTACAGGAGGATGCCAATCTTCAACAGCAAAGGGTTCGGTAAAATAAAAACGCAGATCCGTCACTTGATCTTTTTGAATTCGAATTAAACGCGCCGCATCTTGGACATGCATTAAGACCAGATATTTATCAACGTCAGAGCCTACATCAAATAAACCAACCACGGTAAAATTACGCTGGCTAGGAACTTGTCCTATTGGCGTGTAACGAGCCCCTCTGGTGGAAATAACACGTACTTTATCACCAATACCCACATTTAATTGCTTTGCTAATTGGTCGCCAATAATGATGTTATACTCACTAGGTTTCAACAGTTCAAGGCCACCCATAAAGATATTATCTTTGACTATTTTACTGTTATATTTTTGCGGATAGATTCCTTCTAACTTAACACCTTGTAAAGCCGTTGTACTTTGCAATATCGCTTCAGCATTAATCATCGGCTCAATAGCAATGACTAATGGATCTTCAGGAATAACATCAACACGTTGTTGCCAATGATCAATGGTTAATGCTTGATTACTAAGTTTCGCCTGTGGGATCGCACCAAGGATTCGTTGTTTTAACTCCCCTTCAAAACCATTCATGACTGACAACACGGTAACTAATGCTAGAACACCTAAAATAATGCCACCGGTTGAAAATATTGAAACAAACGATACAAATTGATTATTACGTTTAGATTTTGTATACCGTAAACCGATAAATACACTTAAAGGATAAAACATAATTGCCTTTTAATAGTTGTTTATGATGACACACTTATAATTAAAACGGGGATAAGTAAAGTGAGTCAATGCCGTACTGTGCACGGGTTTTTAAGTTAAATTATCTAGCAATAATTTGTAATTTCTACATTGATTGCCTTTCATAAGGTAAAGCTATCGGCAATCTAGATAACATTGCTAACAAGATAACATTACGAACAAGATATTTAATAGATAACTGCGATCTCTGTAACCAGAATGAAGGTTAAATATAGACATATCTCATTGATTACATTTTAATAGCCGCCATTCTAATGTATCTTTATTCGCTAAGACAGACAAAACTCTTACAAAATATACCGTTCAGACTTCAAGGTATAAAGTCAGCATGGCAAACTAACGCCAACTTGATAGGCATAAAATTGAGTTTTCGAGAGATTAACTAGGTTAACCCTCTCTCGATAGAATAATTAAGGAACATCATTCTTTGATAGTTATTCTACATAGCGATTTTATAACAACTTGGATTAATATTATTTTCCCTGCTCTGTCTGGCTCGAATTCAAATGCCAATTCAATGTTGTAATAATAAAAAAAGGGAATACCATTATCTTATATTACGCTCGTGCCTGCCAAAGCATCTTGAGGTAAGATGGGTATAATTTCACTCACACTCAATAATGACTTGGTTAGCAGACATGGATAATAACGAATATTTTTTAGTGCAACACACACTCTCTATTAACTTGCACCCTGTTAATGAAACTCAGTTACCCATTGACCAAAATGCCTTTGAAGAAGAGATACCCGGTCCATTTAGAATGGCCAGTGATCTCGCTCAAGCAGATGTGAGTATGCTAGCCCCTTTAAAACTCAATAGTGAAAATACACAAGCACTTTGGCATTTTTTACAGGCACAAAATCAAAAAATAAATACCCTATTAAGTTATGTATTAACACAGCAGGATGAGCAACAGGCGCGTCATCAAAGCCTTAAATTCAGTGCAGGTAGTCTCATTATTGCAGGCAATGAAAAATGGGCTGTGGGTGACAATGTCAGGTTAAAAATATTTTTACCTGAAGAATCTGCTGCCATATACTGTTATGCCTGTGTTTCGGATAGCTCTGAAAGTGAATGTGTTTTTACCTACACCTTTATTCGAGAACAAGATCGAGAGTTATTAATTAGAGCCAGCTTACACGTGCAATCACAACAACTTAAAAATCGAGCAAAACAGCGTGAATTAAATAGTTAATAACTGAAAACAGTCATTAAGAATCTGTTTAATAACGCAACAATCATCAGAAAAAATAATGAAGAAAAATCAATAATATGAAAAATTTACTCGAGATACCGCCTTTAAAATCATCTACTGATACGCAACAATTTGGCAATTTAGTAGGCAGTAGCCAAAGTTTTGTCATTAATCAATGTGCTCAAGCTAACCCACAAAAATCTCCTTTAGTTGTGATCGTTAATGACACACCGAGTGCTATTAAGTTGCACCAAGAATTACTTTATTTTGCAGAAAAAAAATACGACGTAAATTTATTTCCTGATTGGGAAACGTTGCCCTATGACCATTTTTCACCACATCAAGACATTATATCCACACGTATAGAAACCTTATATCAATTACCATCCATGAAAGATGGCATATTAATCGTTCCGATCACGACGTTATTATTAAGATTAGCGCCACCCAGTTATTTAAAACAACACACTTTAGTGGTTAAAACTGCACAAAAACTAGAGTTACAATTACTTCGCGAGCAATTACAAGAAGCGGGTTATTATGCAGTTGATCAAGTAAGAGAACATGGTGAGTTTTGTGCTCGAGGCTCTTTGTTAGACGTTTATCCGATGGCCAGTGACACGCCTTATCGTATTGATTTTTTTGATGACGAAGTTGATTCGATACGCCCGTTTGATACAGAAACGCAACGCTCGCTGCCCACTATTAAACAGATAAAATTATTGCCTGCGCATGAATTTGCAACGGATAAAGAAGCAATCAGCCAGTTTAAATCGGCCTATAGCGATAAGTTTCCAGCAAAGATATGTACTAGTGCCGATTCTATCTACCAACAAATTTCGCAAACCAATTTGCCCGCCGGGATCGAGTATTATTTACCGTTATTTTTTAATGAAACAGCCACTTTATTTGATTATTTTCCTAAACAAACACGTTTATGTGTTGTCGGAGATATACAAAAAGCGATGGATGATTTTTGGAAAACCATTGCACATCGTTTTGAAGAACGCGGAGTAGATTTACTACGCCCATTATTGCAGCCAATTGAGCTATACCTTCGCCAAGAGCAATGCTTTCAACAGATCAATGCTTTTCCTAAATATCAATTACAGCCAACCTCATTTGCATTACCGAAAGCAGGGAAAACCAATCTGCCTTTCACCACGTTACCGGATATTAAAATTCACCATAAAGCCAAAGCACCACTGGCAAACATTGAACAGTTTA
>Ga0316197_10000141_pt1 | contig 53181 bp, 42 predicted proteins | sample OudBiesiAoxic_MG_FD_204939 | JGI IMG/M metagenome (GOLD analysis project Ga0316197, IMG submission 204939) | Coastal sediment microbial communities from Oude Bieten Haven, Netherlands - site A oxic | ecosystem: Environmental > Aquatic > Marine > Coastal > Sediment | place: Netherlands... | reverse complement strand
TTTGCCATTTGCTTCCTTCAGATTTCACCTCACGGTGAACACCCTTGCATAGGCTAACGGTTCTCGTTCGACTGAGCCCGTAGAGGACTTTCACCTCCTAGAACAACGCCATGCTCGGCGCACTAAATAAAAAAGGTAGCTTGAAAGCTACCTTTTTTGTATTTGTAATACCGACATAAACACTATAAATCTAATACCAATGCTCAGATATTAGATCATCTATTTATTACTGCTGAGCAATTTTAGGCAAACGCCCAGAAACACCCAACGCACGCTTTAAACACTCATCTTTGACTGGTGTTAATTCATTGGTAAGGGACATCCCTATCCCTCTTACTAATTTTTTAATCGGATTTACGCCAGAAAAAAGTTCTTTAAATCCCTGCATTGAAGCTATCATTTGCGCTGCTTCAGCTTTTCTCCAACGCTCAAAAGAACGTAAATTGACTTTAGAACCAATATCTTTACCTTCTTGATGTAATTCTATAATTGTTTCAGCTAAGGCGGCGGCATCAGCTAATCCCAAATTCACACCCTGCCCTGCTAATGGGTGAATGGTGTGTGCAGCATCTCCCACTAATACAACTCGTTCTTTTACAAAGTCTTTGGCATAGCGCATCTTCAACGGAAACGCTTGGCGAGCCCCTTCAATCTTACATAAACCAAGTTGGTTATCAAAAGCTGCGGTTAATTGCTTATTAAAGTCTTCTTCTGGCATTGAAACTAAATTTTCAGCATTTAGAGGATCTAATGACCAAACTATTGAGCTTAAATTTTCCTCGCCTAAAGGAAGAAAAGCTAATGGTCCTTCTGGTCTGAATATCTGACGAGCAGTTTGGTTATGGTTCTCAACAGTACGAATATTTGCAACAAGGGCACTGTGACCATAATCCCAATGCGTTAGTGGGATATCTACTTGATTACGTAACCAGGAGTTAGCACCATCAGCTCCCACAACAAGCTTAGCTGTAATTGCCTTGCCCGACTCTAAAGTAAGCCATGCCTCACTTTCACCAAACATAATGTTACTACAACGTTCTGGTGCTAATAGTGTTACGTTATCTTGCTTTGAAATTGTGTCCAATAGGGAGAGTTGAATAACTCGGTTTTCTACAATATGGCCTAAATTACGTTGAGCGATCTGATCTGCATCAAAATCAATATGAGCAAAGCTGTCTTGCTCCCATACTTTCATTGAGGTGTAAGGTGCAGCTCTTCGAGATTTGATCCCTTGCCATGCGCCTACATTATCTAAGATATTCTCACTGGCTCTGCTGATGGCTGACACTCGAATATCAGGTAAATCAGCTAATTCAGTTTCAGGTAATTGGCTCTCAATAATAGCAATTCTTAATCCACTTTTTTCTAAGGCTGCGGCAACAGTTAAACCAACCATGCCACCGCCAATAATTGCAACATCTACACTTCGCATCATAATTATCTATTCACTCTACCCATTGCTCGTAATGTCAGGGGCTTTAAAAAAGAACGGAAAGTATCAACAGCACACAAACTCACATTTCTTCCAATAATCATTGGAAATGCATTATTAGCAAAAATAGATACTAGGCCTGCTGTCATTGTTATTGTCTGTTTTTGATCTTCTTGACGTCGTTTCTGATATTCAGAAAGTACACGATACTCGCCAATATCATCCCCTGATTTATTTGCGATAGTTAAACATTCCGCTAATGAAAATACATCTCGGATCCCTAAATTAAACCCCTGGCCTGCAATTGGATGAAGTGTTTGGGCCGCATTACCTATTGCTGCAAAACGATGTGATATATGGCTTTTTTGCCTACGTAACCATAATGGATAATGTGCACGTTTTCCTGTTTTATATAACTTACCTAAACGCCAACCAAACGCTTTTTGTAAATGCTCTAAAAAGGAATCATCGTCGTAATTTAATATCTGTTGCGATTCTTCAGGGCTTACACACCATACAAGTGAGCTTCGCCCCTGTGACATAGGGAGCAAAGCGAGTGGGCCATGTTCAGTAAAACGCTCAAACGCTTTTCCTTGAGGGTTAATATCGCTAGTGACATTAGCGATAATCGCCACTTGATGAAAGTTATCATTTTCACTATCAATATTCATAGTTTTACATGTCTTTGATTCGGCACCATCAGCTGCAACAATCAAAGAGGCTGTGATCTCATCCCCTGTTGATAAGGTCAATGTAGATACTGCTATATCACGTTCAATATGAGTAACAGAAGCAGGACAGAGTAACGTAATATTGCTAGATGCTGCTAATGCTTGATGGTAAAAACGTCCAACATCCGCTAACTCAACCACATAACCTAAACTATCTACACTTAGCTCTTTCGAGGTTAACTCAGTTAACCCCATATGGTGTCTATCTGACACATGAATATGATGAATAGGTGTCGTAAATGATTCGAATTCTGACCAAAGCCCAATATCTTTTAATAACTCAGACGTCCCATTAGATAACGCGATGCTTCTTGCGTCATAACCTGGGTGAAGATCTAAATTCGGCTCTACCGCCTCAATGACAGCAATCGACAAGCTGTCTTTATTCATATTCTCAAGAGCTAAAGCCAGTGTTGACCCAGCCATTGCACCACCCACGATCACTACATCATAATGTGTCATAGCTTTACCTAATTAGTGCACTGTTTTAGAGGCGTCGTTATGTACTTTTTGACCTAATTCAGCATGAATCGTCAATACACAAATACGAACGTGTTCCATCACTTGCTCAAACAACGCTTCTTGCTCTTCAAGATCATCATCTTCATCAATCCCTAGACGGGCAATTTCTTCTAAATCTAATAGCGCTTCTTTTAGTGATTCAGAGCCTTTATCTAGTTTTAATTCAACTAAACCTAATCCAGAAATAAAATGGTTAACCCATTCACTTAATCCGTCAGCTCGATTCATCAATGTTTCTTTCACATCAGGAATAAGCATGTCTAAAGCAAAATTATCACTGCTTAATTCAGCAACAGTACACTGAAAGATTGCACTGCCTATTTTTAATGCACTGTCTGGCCAACCCATTCCGTCATTTGTGTAATCAAAGATCAGTGGTTTCCAAGTTTGATCATCTAATGATAATCCACCACTTATCATTCCAACTAACAAACCATGTAACTCCGATGGCGTTACTGCAAGTTTACTGTCCTGTAAAGCTGATTCAACCGCTAGGAATTTTGGCATTTTAATTTCGCTCATGGAGACGATCTCTGAATTTATTAATGATGAGGCAATGCTACCACTTTGCGCATTTTCAGAAAACTCACGATCTCTCTCAATTGAGTATCTTTTCATCATATTGTTGTTTTATTAAGAATATAGTTAACCACTATCAATAAAGATAAGGGAAATACTTGAATCTTATTAGCGCATTTCTTATAGTTTCGTACACTGTTCACTGACGGCTTGCCTACTCAGTGTAATTCTATAGTTTAACAATGAGTGATGTATTGATGACAAGCCAAGCCGTGCAAGTCCAAATATTAGGACGCACCATCAAGGTTAACTGCCCTGCGGGTCAAGAAGCAGCGTTAAAAGAGGCCGCTAAAGATTTAGATAATCGTGTAAATGAATTATCAGAGCGAACAAAAGTAACCAATACAGAGCAACTATTAACTATCACTTCGTTGAATATCTGCTACGAGTTACATACGACAAAAAAAGAAGCAAATAAACACTCTTCTGCTGTCTATGATCGTATGGGTTTACTCGCAACGGCCTTAGAAGCAGCAATATCGACAGTTAAACCTAGCCAAACAGAAGAAAATACGGCAGAATAGCGCTATCGCTAAGGATAGCAAAAGAATCAATTTTACCCTGAAGTGTTTGTAGGCGGATCTATGTCCCTGAGCCGATAAGCACAAATTAGGGTTAGTATTTATTTACTATTGAGCAAGCTCGGCTCGTATCGAGAAGCCTACGGTAAATTTTGCTGATCCGCCTTGAACCTAGGGTTCAAGGGCTACGACCACTACGGCACTTTGGGGTATTCCATGACATCTCGTCGACATATTCGACAAATGATCCGCAACTCTCGTAACTCTCTTTCTTCTTTACAGCAAACCCAAGTTGCTCACGCTCTGGTTTTACAGTGTGCTGCTGACCCAAATATCCAACAAGCTCACTCTATTGCAATATATCTTTCAGCCGATGGTGAAATTGATACTTCACTGCTTATTGAATGGCTTTGGAAACAGGAAAAGAATATTTATTTACCTGTGATCCACCCTTTCTGTAAAGGTCACTTATTATTCCTTGAATACACAAGTGAAACCCTTTTAGTTGCCAATAAATACCAAATTCTAGAACCTAAACTCAATAAAAATAAAGTAATCCCTGTTAACGAACTTGATCTAATTATCACTCCTCTTGTGGCGTTCGATCACACAGGTAACCGATTAGGAATGGGCGGCGGATATTACGATAGAACTTTAGTCAATTGGAATCAATATCAAAAAGGACCAATGCCAATCGGAATTGCTCATACTTGCCAACAAGTAGATATATTACCGACTGAGTCTTGGGATGTTCCTCTTCCTCGTATTATTACTCCCGAGAAAACTTGGCACTGGTAAATTTATTTTTACCCATCAACCATGATTAATCCCCCCCGATGATTAAAAAACGAAAACGTTTGCTTTCATTCTTAGTTTTCAGAACTATTGAGTTATTTTTCCTGACGAAGAAAAAACAGTACGTTATAATCACAGCGATTTCATTTGATATCTATCTAGATAAATCATTATTCAAGTATTTATTTAGAGGTGTGTACACTATTATTTCATTAGGAGAAAAACATGACTCAAGACGAGATGAAAAAAGCAGCTGGTTGGGCAGCGTTAGAATACGTAAAACCGGGTAGCATTGTGGGTGTTGGTACAGGCTCAACAGTAAACCACTTCATCGATGCGCTTGCGACCATGAAAAAAGAAATTGAAGGTGCGGTATCAAGCTCTGTGGCATCAACTGAAAAGTTAAAAGAGTTAGGTATCCCAGTATTCGAATGTAATGATGTTTTCAGTCTTGACGTTTATGTTGATGGCGCAGATGAAATCAATGGTAAAAACGAGATGATCAAGGGTGGTGGTGCAGCTCTAACTCGTGAAAAAATTGTTGCTGCAATTTCTGAAAAATTCATTTGTATTGTTGATGATACAAAACAAGTCGACGTTTTAGGTCAATTCCCTCTTCCTGTAGAAGTCATCCCAATGGCTCGCTCTTACGTAGCTCGTGAGTTAGTTAAGCTTGGTGGTGATCCTGCATACCGTGAAGGCGTAGTCACAGATAATGGTAATATGATCTTAGATGTACACAATATGCAGATCACTAACGCTAAAGAATTAGAAGATAAAATCAATAGCCTTGCAGGCGTTGTCACTGTCGGTTTATTTGCCCACCGTGGCGCAGACGCCCTACTAGTTGGTTCTCCTGAAGGCGTAAAAAAATTCGATTAAGACCACAAATTTCCTTTCTTATCTCTTAGATTGAGAGATAAAAATGTTATTTGATTACAAACGGTGCTCATTAGCACCGTTTTTTATTAACTATTCCGTAATTTTCTTACCCAAACTGGTTATTTTTTGATACTTTATAATTATCAATAAATAATCACTTCCCTAATCAATATTGATTTTGTTTTTAAGGATAAGAACGACATGGCAAAAGTATCTCTGGAAAAGGAAAAAATTAAAATTCTTCTTTTAGAAGGGTTGCACCCATCTTGCGTTGAAGTATTTCAGGCTGACGGTTACACAAACATTGAATACCACAAAGGTTCATTGTCAGAAGAAGAACTTCTTGAAGCGGTAAAAGATGTTCATTTCATTGGCTTACGATCTCGAACTCAACTTACCCAAGAAGTCTTTGATGCTGCCAATAAATTAGTTGCTGTGGGTTGTTTCTGTATTGGTACAAACCAAGTTAACTTAACAGCAGCAGCAAAACGCGGTATTCCTGTCTTTAACGCACCATTCTCAAATACTCGTAGTGTCGCTGAATTAGTGCTAGGACAAATTTTATTACTGCTTCGTGGCATCCCAGAAAAAAATGCCCAAGCTCACCGTGGCGTTTGGAAAAAAAGTGCAGATGCTTCTTTTGAAGCGAGAGGCAAACGTTTGGGTATTGTAGGTTATGGACATATCGGTACTCAATTGGGGATCTTAGCTGAAAACCTAGGTATGCGTGTTTACTACTATGATATTGAAAACAAATTATCACTAGGTAATGCAACTCAGATCTCAACCATGAGTGAATTACTTAATAAGTGTGATGTTATTTCTCTTCATGTACCAGAAACTGCTGGCACAAAAGACATGATGGGCGCTGAAGAATTTGCTCGTATGAAGCCAGGTGCCATCTTTATCAATGCTGCTCGTGGCACGGTAGTGAAAATACCTGATTTATGTGATGCTCTTGAGTCGGGACATCTAGGAGGGGCTGCTATTGATGTATTCCCTACAGAGCCAAAAACAAATGCTGAACCATTTGAATCTCCATTACAAAAGTTTGATAATGTCATTCTTACCCCACATGTTGGTGGATCAACTCAAGAAGCTCAAGAAAATATTGGCGTTGAAGTTGCTGGTAAATTAACTAAGTATTCAGATAACGGCTCTACTTTATCATCTGTTAACTTTCCTGAAGTATCTCTTCCACTACATACTGATACTTCACGCTTACTGCATATCCATGAGAACCGCCCTGGTATCTTGACTAAAATTAACAGTATTTTTGCAGATGAAGGGATTAACATTGCAGCTCAATATCTACAAACATCAGCAGAAATGGGCTATGTAGTTATTGATGTTGAAACGGCTCGTTCAGAAGAAGCGTTAACTCAACTTAAAGCGATTGAAGGTACAATTCGAGCTCGTATCCTCCACTAAGATACATACACCTTAACTATATCGTTGAAACAAAAAATGGGTAACTTTTGCGGCTACCCATTTTTTATATTTGATACTTTTTAATCTTTAAGGCGATATACTACTGAGACAGAATCACTGATCACCATTTGAGTATCTTGATAACTTTCGGTTATATTTGGCGCAGCATCCATTCTCATACTTTTCATTAATACTGGTTGGCTGTAGTTATTGTGATAAGACACTTTCCACACACCTTTCACTTCAGTACCAAACCCTTTAGCTAATGAATTAGCTTTTTCATTTGCATCTTTAATCGCCTCTAAGCGCGCAGCTTCAATGTATTCTTTTTCTTTACTGGTCTTCAGCTCAATATGATTAATACGATTGATGCCATCTCCTAGCGCCTTATCTAGATAGCCATTTAACTTATTTAAGTCCATTACTGTAACAGTAATATTACGAATAGCCTTATACCCTACAAGTTCTGGCTTTTTCCCTTTTGGATAACGGTACTCTGGGGTTAAACGAATATTTCCACTATTAATATTTTCTCGTTTTACTCCTTGAACCTCTAAACGAGCTAAAAAGCTAGTCACCGCTTTATCTGCTGCTTGCTTTGCTTTTTCGGCGGTTGTTTTAGTCTCAACTACATCAACTGAGAATTGAGCCATATCAGGTACAACCATCACTTCTCCCTTCCCTGATATTTCTAAATGAGGAAACTCGGGTGAAGAAGCAAATGCAGAAGGAGATAAGCAAGCTGATAAACACAAAGCACTAATGATTTTTTTCATTTTTTAATTTCTCAAGAAAACGTCATATACCTATGACTCTTAATATTAAAGATAATTCCTTTTTACTGTCTACTTTACCAAAAAGACAGACAAAAAAAATGCTACCCGAAGGCAGCATTTCATGTTTTGATTTAAACAAAGATTAATCTACTTTATTTAAATGAACATCCATTTGTGGGAATGGGATCTCAATACCTTCTTTATCAAGACCTTCTTTAATCGCTTGTAGCGTATCAAAGTATACATCCCAATATTGCTCAGTTTTACACCATGGACGAACAACAAAGTTTACCGATGAATCAGCAAGAGCAACAACACCAACTGTTGGTGCTGGTGTTTTTAATACTCGCTCATCAGACTCAAGTACTTTTGTAATAACTTCTTTCGTTTTCTTTAGATCAGCACTGTAAGAAACACCAATAACATGATCAACACGACGAGTAGCATGACGAGAGTAGTTTGTTATAGGGCTACCAATAACACCACCGTTTGGTACTACAACCATTTTATTATCAGGAGTAGTTAGAATAGTTTGGAAGATCTGGATTGAATCAACAGAACCGGCAACACCACCAATCTCAACATAATCGCCAGATTTAAATGGACGGAATGCAACAATCAACACACCTGCAGCAAAGTTTGATAATGAACCCTGAAGAGCAAGACCAACAGCTAGACCTGCCGCACCAATAACCGCAACAACAGAAGCAGTTTGAACACCAACTTTACCTAACGCTGCAATTAATACGATAATGAATAAAAGGTAACGAACCAATGTATGAATAAAGTCGATAACCGCTTTGTCCATTTTCTTTTTTTCAAGTACTTTTGCTACGCTGCCAGCAACTTTCTTAACGATAATATTACCGATAAAAAGAATTGCTAAGGCTGAAATAATGTTTACACCATAAGTAATAAACAACTCTGAATTGCTAGTCAGCCAATGCTCTAAATTAGCCACACTTGTTGTCGCTAAATCTGTAACTGAATCTTGTTCTACCATTTTATTTGTCCTTTATATAGTAAGTTAAATCTGATGATGTGGTGGTCATTTTTTTGACGACTTATACCAACTGCAACACGGTTTCATGTCAGTTTAATGTAAAATTCCCTTTATAAACATAATTTGCGATTAAAAAACCGTCTAAAAAACAGAAAAACAATCTGCCTTACAAATACATACGTAATATAACCATTTAGCTACAAATTAGAAATGATTTATTGACATTTAATGCGGTTATTTTAGTACTCATACTCTATTTTATTTTATTTGTTCTTCTCTTTTAAAAACAAGTTGCTCACCTGTTGATTCAGCAGCGACAAAGTAATAACCATCAACCGAGAATTGCTTTAGATCTTCAACACTAGATATACGATTTTCTATAATATAACGAGCCATTAATCCCCTCGCTTTTTTCGCATAAAAACTAATGATTTTATATTGTCCATTTTTACAATCTTTAAAAACAGGTGTAATCACCTTAGCCGTGAGCTCTTTTGGTTTAACCGCTTTAAAATATTCATTTGATGCTAAGTTAATCAAGATATCATCACCTTGCTCTGCAATAACTTGATTTAATTTTTGAGTAATTGAACTGCCCCAAAATTGGTATAAGTTTACTCCGCGCTGGTTAGCAAGCTTGGTTCCCATCTCTAAACGATAAGGCTGCATCAGATCCAGTGGCTTTAACAAACCATATAACCCAGAAAGCATACGTAAATGTGTTTGAGCATAATCAATATCATCACTTGTTAAGCTATTTGCGTCTAAACCGGTATACACATCACCTTTAAAAGCAAATAAAGCCTGACGAGCATTGTCTTGAGTAAAATTCGTTGACCACTCTTCAAATCGTACTGCATTCAAACTTGCAATTTTATCACTCACTTTCATTAACCCCGAAATATCTAATGGCGTTAACTGCTTACAAACTTCAATAAGTTCCGCTGAATCGGTAATAAAATCAGGCTGAGTATGGATTTGTGTTGGTAATGGAGTTTCATAATCAAGTGTTTTAGCTGGAGAAACGACGATAAGCATGAGCAAGATATCCTATGTATTTTTATATACCAAGATAGTAACTATTTGAATAAAAAAAAGCCACGCTAGCATGCGTGGCCTTATCTATTTATTTAATGGGTAAAAACAATGGTTATATCCATTTCAGTAATTATTAATTCTTTTTACTGTTGTCCCAAATGCCTTCTTCAAGCTGTGAGTGTAACTCTGGGTAGTCATTACTATCAAAAGTAGGAACTTTACCTTCATCAAGTTGTTTATTGTAATCTTTGGCTAGCTTTATCACCGTACCTGACAATAATGAAATAGCAATCAAGTTAACAATAGCCATTAACCCCATAGATACATCGGCTAGTGCCCACACTGTTGGTAATGATGATAAAGCACCAAACATAACCATGCCTAATACAACAACACGAAATATACCAATGCCTGCTTTATGATTATGCTCTAGAAAGATCAAATTAGTTTCAGCATAAGAATAATTAGCAATGATTGAAGTAAACGCAAAAAAGAAAATCGCTACAGCAACAAAAATACCGCCCCAATCTCCGACTTGGCTTGTCAATGCAAGTTGAGTTAATTCAATCCCTGTAACCTCTCCGTGAGGTACGTATTCACCAGACATCAAAATAATGGCTACGGTTGACGAGCAAATTACGATTGTATCCATAAATACACCTAGCATTTGCACATAACCCTGTGATGCTGGATGTGGTGGATATGGTGTTGCTGAAGCAGCAGCATTTGGTGCCGACCCCATACCTGCTTCATTAGAGAACAAACCACGTTTAATACCATTAATCATTGCTTGTGCGATAGCGTAACCTAAGCCACCAGCGGCAGCTTCTTGAAGACCAAAAGCACTTTTAAAAATCAAAGCAACGACTCCCGGTAACTTTTCAATGTTGGTCAACATAATAAATAATGCAATCGCTAAATATGCAAGAGCCATTACAGGCACGATTATCTCAGCAGTACGAGCAATTGTTCTAAAACCGCCAAAAATAACAACTGCAGACATAATTACGATCGCGATACCCACATAGAGTGGCTGCCATCCAAAAGCAGTTTGCATTGCTCCAACAATTGAGTTTGCTTGTACGGCATTAAATACCAAACCAAAAGCAATGATCAAAAAGACTGAGAATAAGACGCCCATCCAGCGCATTCCTAAGCCTTTCTCCATGTAATACGCTGGGCCGCCACGATAGTTACCCTCATCATCTCTTGTTTTATATAACTGCGCTAAAGTACTTTCTGCAAAAGATGTAGCCATACCTAACATTGCTATCAGCCACATCCAAAAAATAGCACCTGGGCCACCAGCCGTTAATGCCACTGCAACACCAGCCATATTACCTGTACCAACACGAGCAGCTAAACTTGTACATAATGCTTGGAATGATGAAATACCTGATGGATCTGATTTTCGACTGTTCTTTAATACTGAAAACATATGACCAAAATGACGGAATTGAATGAACCCCAATCGAACAGTGAAATAGATACCAATGGCGACTAACAGATACACAAGTACAGAACCCCATAATAGGTCGTTCAATAAATTAATAAAACTTGTCATCTTTCCCTCTCTGTTACATCGATAATAATCTACACGCACCGACTATATCAGTGCTCCCACCAACTCTAGATTAAGTTTCTAGTATTCATTTAATATGCATGAGTTAGCTTTCTTTAGTGCAACTCTATTCATTTATATATAAAAAATCTAAATATTTACTCATAACCTAAAATTAGCGAGCTGAATAATGCTCAGTATTTACTAAAAAATCAATAGAAAACAGACACACTCTCTGTTGTACATTTTCTACAAAACCCGAATCAACGCTACGTTTCACAACAAAAACAAATCATCTTAATGACATTTAACTCAATATATAAACATAAGTAAAAGACGGCTAACCTTAATTGTGATGAATAAAATATATTAATGGATTGATTAGAAACAGTGAGATAGCTAGATCTTATCTATATGAATATTTTCAAACGCTTAATTTATGGATCTTATCTTTTGATAAGTGAACTGAATGATATTTAGATAATATCAATATATATTTATAACAAAAAACATACATCTTTTTTTAAAAATAACCCCTAGCCAACATTACAAATTAAATAAAAATGCAGGGCTATTTATAAATTGAGCCGAGAGAATATGTTCTGTCTCATACAATCGTCATAAAAAGTAAACAAATGAGAAACAGTTCAAGGTCATAATATTATCGATATGGTATTAAGTAAGAGAATGAATAAAGATGTTATTCTTTAATGAAGAAGAGGTGCTTATGGATGGGTACACACTAAATGATTTATTGGCAACAAAAACATCAACAACCCAAAAAAAACAAACAAAACAAACAAAACGTTTCTGGCGTGAAATAGAAGAACTTCAAGATCGTCGCCAATTACTACATGAATTAAAAGAGTTAGATCCTTTATTTAAAGGTAGCCTTGATGAATCTATCTTTAAATAATGTAATATTAAGGTAATCAAACAAGTTAAGGAGAGCAACTACTCTCCTTATTTAAACTCATGATTATCATGTCACTTTACTTGCTAATTCAAGATAGCGTTTATTTACTTGATGACCAAATACTGGATCTTCTTCTTCCTTCCAATGTGCCTCAAGTTCTTTCCAATCATCTTCTGTTAAATGACTTTTTAAAAAAGGGAAAATTTTTGCTTCTTCTAACTCAAGATGACGCTTAATTCGATTAGTAAATTCCTTTAAATTTTCCTTAAATATTTCTTTTGGCACAATAGCGTCATTCAAAATCATTTCAACAATCACAGAAAAGGCTTCAGTACTGTCAGAGAGTGTATGATGCTCTTGCAATAAATCAACTAACCCCTCATGTTCACCATAGTGCTCAATATAGTATTGATAAATCATATCTTCTTTTGGATGATGAACCTTCTCTGCAACAGATGATAAATAATCGACACTTTCACGGATCAGGTTGTAATTAACACTTTTTTCCTCTTCTAATAAAGAAACTTTATTATCTAATAATTGAATAATGCGATTAATGTAACCATGTTCCTTATAAATACTCTCTATAAGCATCCTGTCCTCCTTTACTGTTTCTGTTATATAAATCTAATTAATTAGATGTATATAAGTGTATATCACAAAAACAAAAACACAGAATTCAGTTCAAAAATCACACAGTTTCTTTATGCAATTAGATTCCAATTGATCTCAGATAAGCTTTTCTGCTTCAATAAACCATTTACTTGTGAAAAATGCTTACTGCCAAAAAAACCACGATGAGCTGATAATGGAGAGGGATGTGGGGCTTTTAAAATAGAATGGTTGCTTTCATCAATATTAGCTCCTTTCTTTTGAGCGTGAGCTCCCCATAATAAAAAAATGACACCTTCATTATGCTCATTAATACTCTGGATAATCGCATCAGTAAAAAGCTCCCAACCAAATTTAGCATGGGAATGCGCTTTCCCTTCTTCTACTGTTAACACTGTATTTAGTAATAGGACACCCTGTTTTGCCCAACTTTCTAAATAACCATGGCCTGGAATAACAAAGCCTTCAATATCTTCGGCCAACTCTTTATACATATTACGTAAAGAAGGAGGGATTTTTACACCAGGTAATACAGAAAAGGACAATCCGTGTGCTTGCCCTGTACCATGGTAAGGATCTTGACCCAGAATAACGACTTTTACATCATCAAAAGCAGTTAAATCAAATGCAGTAAAAATATCCTTTTCTTCAGGAAAAATAACTTTACCAAGCTCTCTCTCTGCTTCTATTTTGGAAACCATAGATTGGTAATATGCTTTTTCTTTTTCAGCCGATAAAATCGAATTCCAGGTCACTTTCATTATTCTTTCTCGCTTAATACTCTTAGTTGAGCTATTTCATCTTTCCAAATCTCAGGATCAATGGTTTCCAGCACAAGAGGGATATTATTAAATCGCTCGTCTTGCATAATATATTCAAAACAATCCCAGCCGATGTTCCCCTCTCCTAACGACTGATGACGGTCAACTCGACTGCCTAATTCAATTTTTGCGTCATTAATATGCATACCACGTAAATATTGAAAACCAACAATGCGCTCAAACTCAGCAAAGGTATGCTCACACGCTTCTTTACTGCTTAGATCGTAACCCGCGGCAAAAGTATGACAAGTATCAAGACAAACCCCTACTCGTGCTTTGTCTTCCACTTGATCGATAATTTGCGCTAGATGTTCAAATTTCCAACCTAAATTTGTGCCTTGTCCTGCTGTATTCTCGATAACAGCAACCACGTCAGGAACCGCTTGATGTGCTAAATTAATCGACTCTGCAATCAAGGCTAAACATTCATCTTCTGAAATTTTCTTTAAATGACTTCCAGGGTGGAAATTAAGTAACGTAAGCCCAAGCTGATTACAACGTTCCATCTCATCAATAAATGCCGCGCGAGATTTCTCTAACTTCTCTTCTTCTGGAGAACCTAAATTAATTAAGTAAGAATCATGAGGCAAGATTTGATCACTAGAAAAGCCAAAACGCTTACAGTTTGCCTTAAAATCAGAGATGACTTTTCTGGTTAGTGGTTTTGCTACCCATTGGCGTTGGTTTTTAGTAAATAATGCAAATGCATTAGCTCCGATTTGATAAGCCCGTTTAGGTGCTTGATCAACACCACCCGCTGCTGATACATGAGCCCCAATATATTTCATCTCTGTACTTTCCTTTCAAAATTAACGTCACGCTATTATTGCGGTAAACACTTTATTTGTCAGTAGTTGTCTTGCTTTCGCTACCAGTTAGCCTGTATTTCTCTAATTACATAAATGTCTATTTTGTAGTAATATTACTACAAAATAGGCGTGTAACAATAAAGTGGTAGACTGCATTTTTCGTGCTACAAGCTAGCTATATGGAGCTTTATTGATTTAGAGCAAAGTTTATAAGATGAATTAATTAGCACTTTTTGTAGTTTTTTGACCTATATCAATGTACAAAGTAAGGGTATCATGTATATAATGTGACCCATAGATATTTACAAAATAACCACAAAGTGGACTAGGAGAAAGTAAAATGATCACAGGTATCCAAATTACTAAAGCTGCAAATGACGATCTTCTTAATTCAATCTGGCTACTAGATAGCGAGAAAAACGAAGCTCGTTGTGTTGTTGCAACTACTGGCTTTGAAGCTGACCAAGTTATTGCTGCAAACGAACTAGGCGAATACGAAAGCCGTGACGTTGCAATTGAAAAAGCACCAAAAATTGAAGGTGGTCAGCACCTAAATGTGAACGTTCTACAACGTGATACATTAGAAGATGCTGTTAAGCACCCAGAGAACTACCCACAACTGACTATCCGTGTTTCTGGTTATGCTGTGCGTTTCAACTCTCTAACTACTGAACAACAAAAAGACGTTATCGCACGTACATTCACTGAAACTCTATAATTTTAGAGTGAATTGAATGCAATAAAAACGGCACTCATTGCTCATGAGTGCCGTTTTTTTATGCTTAAAAAAGCCTCTTAAATAATGACTTATTTAGTCTGTATTTAAGAGGCTTTTTCATAAATGGCACATCAACTAATTATGATGTGCTATTTTAGTTTTATTATTAATACTTTTAGTTACTGTACTTTACGAAGTACTGCTTTTAATGCATCAAAATCGTTAGCAAGATCTTCAGATAATAGTTCCATCGCATTATGTTTCGCTAATGGGGCTGGCAACTCAAGATCGCCACCTAGGATATCATCCACGACTTCTTTAAATTTCGCCGGATGTGCTGTACATAAGAAAAGCCCTGTCTCACCTTCATTAAGCTGCTCTTCAAGAATACGATAAGCAATTGCACCATGTGGCTCACATAGGTAACCTTCAGCATGCATAGCTTTTAATGTTTCAGCGCTTTGCTTATCCGTTACCGCACCTTTACCTAATGTTTCTAAACCCCAGCCTAGACGCTGACATAGCTCCTCGATTCGTGGCCAGTTGTTTGGTTGGCTCACATCCATTGCATTGGAAATCGTTGGGATCGTCGTTTTTGGCTCCCACTTACCTGTTTCAAGGTAGCGCGGCACGGTATCATTAACATTAGTTGCAGCAATAAAGCGTTTCACTGGTAAGCCAAGTGATTTCGCTAATAAGCCCGCCGTTAAATTGCCAAAGTTACCACTAGGTACAGAAATAACGACATCATTACGCTTTTCTTTTGGTAGCTGAGAAACTGCTTCAAAGTAATAACAGATTTGCGCCATTAGACGACTGATATTAATTGAGTTTGCTGAATTTAGGCCGACTTCTTTACGTAGTTCTGCATCATCAAAAGATTGCTTAACCAATGCTTGGCAATCATCAAAGTCACCATCAACGGCAACCGTATGAATATTTTTACCTAATGTACAAAATAGTTTTTCTTGTAACGGGCTGATCTTACCTTTTGGATAAAGAATAACTACTTTGATGTTATCCATGCCATAAAATGCATGGGCAACAGCTGCACCAGTATCGCCTGATGTTGCTGTAAGGATCGTAATTTGCTCATTACCTTCCGTTACCGCTGCTAAAGATTGTGCCATAAAGCGGCCACCGAAATCTTTAAATGCCAGTGTTGGTCCATGGAACAATTCCAAAGCATATACGCCATCTTTCACAGCATGAATCGGTGCCGGAAATTGGAATGCATTTTCAACCATGCTTCTTATTGTATCTTTTGGTAACTCGTCACCAATAAATGCAGATAAAATCTTAGTACTACGTGTAATAAAATCGTCAGCTAGAAGCGCATCAACATCATCAAACTTTGGCAATTCTGATGGGAAAAATAACCCTTGATTACGACCTAACCCTTGGCGTACCGCTTGGCCAAAAGAGACCTGCTCATCATTTTCTTTTATGTTATACAGCTTCATAGTTTACTTCCTGTTACTTGTGAGCCTTGCTTATCTAAACGACAAACATGGACAAATCCTTCATCATTTTGAACATAATTTTCTTGTAGCCAACGAGAAACTCGATCTGCTACGTCTTTATCTTTACAGATGCTAAATAGTGTTGGGCCTGATCCTGAAATACCGGTTGTCAGTGCTCCTGCTGAAGCTGCGTATTCGCGCGCTTGAGCAAAATTAGGTAATAAGCGCTCACGATAGGGTTCTGCCACCACATCTTTGATCATTTTTGCAGCTAACTCTGGTTGCTTTGAATAACATGCATGAATAAAGCCTGCTAAGTTACGACCATGTGCTATCACATCCTGACGGCGATATTGAGAAGGTAAAATCTCACGCGCTTCTGCCGTTGATACTTTAATTCCTGGGTATGCCATCACCCAATACCACTCATCAAAACACGGGACTTCTTGGCTGATAATACCGAGCTCTTCAACCATTAATTGCAGGCCACCAAGATAACAAGGGGCAACATTATCATAGTGAATACCACCAGATATCTGCCCTTCCATCTCACCCATTAGCGCCAACACTTCCATGTCAGTTAATGGTTTATCATGAAATAGATTCAATGCATCTAATGCGGCCACAATCGAACAGGCACTAGAACCAAGCCCAGAACCAATTGGCATGTTCTTCTCAAGCACCATATGAATCTGTTTAAGCTCAATGCCTTTTTTCGCAAGCTCTCTTGCAAATACACGCCAGCAATCATAAACAATATTTTCTTTTGGATCTTCAGGCAGCTTATCTACAAAACTACCCGCTGTTGCTAAAGTGAAAGCTTCTGTTCCTAATTCAACTAAAACACGATCACCTAGCAATGTGCCATCAATCGGTGAAACTGCCGCCCCTAACACATCAAAGCCGACACTAACATTACCAATTGATGCTGGAGCATAAACAACAACACTCATTTTTATACTCCTAATTTCCAACCAAGGGTACGCATTAAGTCCGAGAACACACCTGCTGCAGTCACTTCTGTACCAGCACCGTAACCACGTAATACCAGTGGGATCGGTTGATAATAACGACTATAGAAAGCTAAGGCATTTTCACCATCTTTAATTTTAAACATAGGATCATCGCCATCAACAGCTGCGATACGAACCTTACATTTTCCTTCTAGAATCTCACCAACATAACGTAATACTTTCCCTTCTTCTGCCGCTTTTGCCGACTCTTTAGCAAAGTATTCATTCGCTTCTGGAAGACGAGCCATAAACTCTTCAACAGTGCCAGAGTCATCAAAACCTGGTGGTAATGCTTGCTCAACTTCGACATCATCTAGCTCAATCTCAAGGCCAGATTCACGAGCAAGAATAAGAAGCTTACGAGCCACATCCATACCAGAAAGATCATCACGAGGATCAGGCTCAGTAAAACCATTTTGTTTCGCAACATTAGTTGCATCACTCAATGACATACCTTCATCTAACTTACCGAAAATATACGATAAAGAACCAGATAAAATACCATTAAACTTCACCAATTCATCACCAGCAGCAATCAAATTCTGAAGGTTTTCAATTACTGGTAGACCTGCGCCTACTGTTGTCTCATACATAAACTTACGACGAGTACCACGAGCCGCATTACGCAACTGATGGTAATACGCCATTGAATCTGTATTGGCTTTCTTGTTTGGGGTAATGACATGGAAACCCGCAGATAAGAAATCCACGTATTGAGCAGCAATGCCATGATCTGACGTACAATCAATAATGACAGGATTAATAATATGGTTGCGCTGCACCAAGGCAATTAAACGGGCAAGGCTAAACTCTTCTGTCGTATTATTCATACGATCACGCCAGTTATCTAACGGGACCCCCTTACTATCGAGCAGCAGCCCACGACTATTTGCTAGGCCACAAACACGGATCTCAATGCCTTTTTCTGCAAGTTTTGGTTGCTGACGTTGAATTTGATCAACTAGCTCACCACCAACACCACCGACACCAACCACAAATACATCTAAGAAGTGCTTACTGTTAAATAAGTTTTCATGACACGCTTTGATTGATTCAGAGATCTTATCTTCAGGGATAACCGCTGAAATAGCGCGTTCTGAAGATCCTTGTGCGATTGCAATAATATTAACGTTTACTTCAGTTAAAGAGGTGAAAAATTGAGATGCCACGCCTTTTGAGGTGCGCATTCCATCACCGACTAGAGTAACAATCGCTACATTATCCGTAAATTCTACTGGCTCTAATAAGCCATCTTTTAATTCAAGCTCGAATGCTTCTCTTAAAACTTGCTCTGCTTGAGACTTGTCTTCTGCTTCAATACAAAAGCTGATGCTGTACTCTGAAGAAGATTGCGTAATCAGAACAATAGAGATACCAGAAGTCGACATCGCACCAAATACACGGCTTGCCATGCCAACCATGCCTTTCATACCTGGTCCACTAACATTAACCATTGTTAGGTTGTTTAATGTTGTGATGCCTTTAATCGCTAGATTATCTTCACCTGTATCTTGACCAATTAATGTACCTGGACCTTGAGGGTTAAAGCTGTTTTTAATCAAACAAGGGATATGGAATTGCGCGATAGGTGCGATGGTTTTTGGATGCAGAACAGATGCACCAAAATAAGACAGCTCCATGGCTTCTTGATAGCTTAATGATTTTAATAAACGTGCGTCATCAACTAAACGAGGGTCACAATTGTAAACACCATCAACGTCAGTCCAGATCTCACAACACTCTGCGCGAAGACATGCCGCTAAGACTGCTGCTGAATAATCAGAACCATTACGACCTAAGGTAACTAATTCACCTTTCTCATTACCGGCAGTAAAGCCTGGCATGATATTAACGTGGCCTACTGGTAATGGCTCATTTTTAAAATTGAGTGTAGAAATATCAACATCTACTGCTGCTTCAAGAAAATCACCGCGAGCATATAAATACTTAACAGGATCAATCAAGCTAGCTGGCTGACCTTTTGCTTCAAGTACGGCTTTCATCACTACGATTGAAATTCGCTCACCTTTACTGATGATTTTTGCATATACATTATCAGGACACATGCCTAATAGAGTGATGCCATGAACATACTGACGAAGTTGAGAAAGCGAATCTTTTAGCTTATTTTCAAGCGTTTTAAGATCAACTTGTGGTAGAGCGGTAGCAATTCCATTAAATAACTGAACAAAAGCAGATTCCAGTTCTAAAATCTGTAATTCAGCTTCTCCATTGGTAAGAACATTATCCACCACAGAGACTAATTTATTGGTTACTTTTCCTGGTGCCGATAAAACAACGGAAACTTCTTGCTGTTGTGCATTATTGGCAATGATATCTGCGGCACGTAAAAAACGATCTGCATCGGCTAATGACGAACCACCAAACTTTAATACTCGCATTTCTATCCTCCCTAAAAACGAGTGTTACTGCAGTATCCTTACTGCTTCTTAGCATAATAACCATTTCGGTAAAGAATGAAAGAATACAGTTAAGAATTAGTAACTAAATTGCAAAAAAAAACCCGCTCTGATTAATCAGGGCGGGCTTCTTTAAAATACTTACGCGTATCAGCCCACCCCAGCAACCATGGTGCCGGTAATTGTTGTGGTGATAATCATTGAGCTGATAGTGAACATATAATAAAAACTCTAAAATAAATGATTGCGATATACAATAATTACCTTACTTTCCTCTTACAAGTCAATGAAAAATTTATTCATTAATTTAACAAAAGAAGAATATATCGCTCCAAGTCATTGAGTATCATAAATAAAATATAGTTTTTATGATATTCACAATTAAATTAATAACTCTTTACTCATCAAAACGCCATTGAGATCGGCATAAATATAATCGCCTGGAGAAATGATTTGTGTATTAATGGTGACAGACACTTGTTGCTCTCCTGCCCCTCTTTTTTCTGTTTTAAAAGGAGAAGCGCTTAATGCCTTTAACCCTAATTTCATTGTGTGTATTGCTCCTACATCCCGTACCGCACCATACACAATGACGCCTTCCCATTGATTTTTGACTGCAAGTGAGGCTACCTGATCACCAAGTAACGCTTTTTGACAAGATCCATTGCCATCAATAAATAAAATTTTTCCTTTACCATTTTCTTGTAAAACCTCCCTCACTAAAGAATTATCTTGATAGCAACGTACCGTTACAATTTCGCCATAAAAGCACGTTTTTCCGCCATAGTTTTTAAATTCAATATCAATCAACTGCACTTTTTCTTCAAATTGATCACAAATATCTGGTAATAAATCCATTTTATTTTCTCCTTGTTTGTAAAATTGACTCTACAATAACAACACTTGTTAAAAATCTTAGCTCAAAAACGCATAGATATTTACAATTTTGATATAGATATGTCCCTATATTTATTACTACACTGGATTGACATCGGTTGCTATTGACTTAAATCAATAAAATGTATGGAAATAAAAATCGCTTATTGTTAGAGTGGTGTTAAAGGATTAAAATCTCCTTTCTAATGGAGTTTCAGCTAGTAGCTCACAAAATTAGAGCTTTATCGTGTTATTGGGTATATATTCAATAACAACCACCAAGGATGGCGTACCGTTTAGGTTTCTATTCTTCTCTTAACATTTTAGTTGAGTATTGAAGAATCTATTCCTATTTGTAAATTTTTTATTATAGAATTAATACCCTTAATTCTACTTTTGACTTTAATCAGTTAGTTAGGTACCGCCCATGCAAACCCCTCAGATCCTAATCGTTGAAGATGAACACGTAACTCGTAATACACTAAAAAGCATTTTTGAAGCCGAAGGCTACAATGTTTTTGAAGCGAGTGACGGCGAAGAGATGCACAGTGTGCTTTCTGAGCAACAACTTAACCTTGTGATTATGGATATCAACCTACCAGGTAAAAATGGCCTTCTTCTTGCTCGTGAACTTCGTGAGCGTGGCGATATGGCTCTAATGTTCCTAACAGGTCGAGACAATGAAGTTGATAAGATTTTAGGTCTAGAAATTGGTGCTGATGATTACATCACTAAGCCATTCAACCCTCGCGAATTAACTATTCGTGCGCGTAACTTATTAACTCGTTCAATGAATCAAAGCACTGCGGTTGAAGATAAAAAAACTGTTGAACGCTATGAGTTCAATGGTTGGACAGTTGAAATTAACAGCCGATCTCTTGTAAGTCCTAGCGGCGAAAGCTACAAGCTTCCTCGCTCAGAGTTCCGTGCGTTACTTCATTTCTGTGAAAACCCAGGAAAGATCCAGACTCGTGCTGATCTTCTGAAGAAAATGACAGGTCGTGAGCTTAAGCCACATGACCGTACTGTTGATGTGACAATTCGTCGTATCCGAAAACACTTTGAGTCAGTAACTGATACTCCTGAGATCATTGCTACTATTCACGGTGAAGGCTACCGCTTCTGTGGTGACCTAGAAGAGCTATAAGACTCTCCTATAAATGAATAAATAAAAAAGCCCAGCTATCGTTAGTTGGGCTTTTTTTTATTTTAAGCAAGTACGACTTTTCGGCGTAATAAATAGATCATCGAACTGACTATTATTGGTATTAATAAACCGTATCTATTTTAATTTCGGTTTCAATGATCCACTCATCATTAGTTTCGATCGCAATATCAATCCCCTTGTTTACATCAATATCATAGAAAGATTGGCCTGCAATCTCCCAAGTATGATTATCGTGTACTCGTACTTCAAACTCACTTTCTGCCATTTCCCATGATTGAGTGCCTTGGCGAACAACCACAGTATTAATGACTAACTCAGGAGCAATAACTTGCTTTGATGTTAAAGTCAGAGCAAAATTCACTTTACTCTCGTCTTTTTCATCGCCAATGGTTGGCATTCGGTCTACCCAAACAGCTGAGTTAAGTTGGATTTGAGCGTTCATCATTTCTACTTGGTTATCCTGACTCCAATCAACTTGAGGCTGAGAGGTCATTTGACAGCCAGATAATGCGATCATCATTACCGATGCGAATAGTGCCTTTTTCATAGTATTCCTTATTTAGCTTGCTGTTCTAACCAGCTTTTTAATATTAAAATATCGTTTTCATATTCATTTTTGATTTCTTCAACCCAATCATCAATATTTTCCCACCATGCCGGTAGATCTGGCGATTGTGCTTTTTGAGCGACTTGTTGAATATGCTTTAACCCAATAGATCCAGCAGCCCCTTTCATTTTATGTGTTTCAAACACAATACCGTCTTGATCTCTTGCTGTCATATTGGTATCTAATATTTGAATATACTCTTTCATACTTTTTTCAAACATTTCAATACTGCTATAAACCGGTTTGGTTCCAACAATATCAATATAAGACTCTAGCATTTCTATATCTAACAAACGATCAATCAACTGTTCATTCTCTAGTTGCTCTGTCGTCTTTACCACTGCTATTGGTATTGATTTTTTCTGTGGTACTTTCTTATCCGACATTGAGAAGAGATCAAGAACCTCAGTTAAAGCTTTCACACTGAGTGGTTTACTGATCGCTTCATCCATCCCTTTTTCAAAATATTCATCTTTCTCTTTTAATAAATTTGCAGTTAACGCCACCAATGGGGGTAACTCATCAAATTTTTCTCTGAAAGCTTGGGCAACATCAAAGCCTGTCATGTCTGGCAATTGAATATCCAGTAAGGCTAGGTCGTATTTAGTTGGATCAAATTGCTTAATGGCATCTTCACCGCACATAGCAACATCTACGGTATGACCAAGGCTCTCAAGTAATGAACGGGCAACAGTAACATTCAATTCTATATCTTCAAGCATGAAGATACGTAATGACTTAGCACTTTTCGTTTCAGGCATCGCCTCTTCTTCTTCAGCATGATCAACCAATGGCACGTTAATCGTAATGATAAACGTACTACCAAAACCAATATCACTACTTACAGTGATATCTCCTCCCATTAGATTTATTAACTCTTTAGATACTGCTAATCCAATACCTGTGCCTACTGCATGTAAGTTATCTTTCCCTTGCTTAACTTGATAATACATGGCAAAAACATTATCTAACTCAGATTCAGGGATCCCAATACCGGTATCTTCAACCTCAAAGGTAATCTCGGCACTGTCTGAATGGATCTCTGCGCCAACTGACATCACAACGCTGCCTTCTTTGGTGAACTTAGTCGCATTGCCTATTAAATTCCAGAGCACTTGTCGTAATCGAGTACTATCAACAACAATATTTGCTGGTAAATCAGTTAATCTTTCAAGATCAAAACGCAGCCCCTTCTGCTCTGCCATTAATCCTGAAATATTTTCCATTTCAGTAACAAAGCTTATAAAATCAAGCGGTTTAGGTAACAATTCTAATTTACGACGATCAAATTTATCCATATCAATAATGTCGTTAAAAATATTACCGAGAGTGATTGCACTAACATTAATGGTTCTCATGTAATTATGTTGTTCATCATCAAGACGGGTATCTAACAACATACGGCTTAAACCAACAATGCCATTTAGTGGAGTACGTAACTCATGGCTTATGGTAGAAATGAAGGTTGTTTTATCACGGCTGGCTTTTTGTAATGCGTCCTCATACTCTTTACGTTCCGTTATATCTCGCCCAAAACCAACAAGACCAAGATGACGGCCTGACTTACTGTAGAACGGGATTTTACTGAGCTCAAAACACGCTTTTCTCCCATCAGGATAGTCGAGCCATTGCTCATAAGTTAGAGCCTGATCTTCTCTCAATACCTGTCTATCGGTATCAATAACTTTGGCTGCTACTTCTGCGTTATATACATCCTTAGGTGATAAACCGATCAACTCTTTTTCTGTTTTACCTGTTAGGTCTTCCATTGCCTTATTACAGCCAGAAAAAAGACCTAAGTCATTACGGTAATAAATAATATCTGGGGAAGTATCTAAGTAAGAACGAAGTAGTGCCGTTTGTTCAGCTAATTCTAATTGTGCTTTTTCTCGTTGAAAGACTTCATTTTCAAGATCTTCCATCGCTTCTTGTCGAGCATCTTCCGCTTTTTCACGCTCTTCGATTTCTTGGTTGAGCTTTTTTACATTACCTTGTAATTTCTTGTTCAAATCTAAATCACGTGTACGCATCTCTTCCATCTTGCTCACAAGCTTAGAGAGCCTTTGACGTGAGTCTTCTAAATGCTCAACGACGACGGATAAGAAAAAGACAGCCCAAGGTGTAATTAATAACCCAAAGAAAACCGAACGGACAATATCCAAATCATTAACTTCACCACTTAATACAAGCGTGACGCCAACTTGGACAATAACGGCCAATGCGACTAATGCAATGGCAAGTAGGAGACTAAAACGAACGATGCCAAGTCTCACCATGAGATCGACATAAAATTGCGCGAGAATTTTTAACTGCTTCATAAACACACCCTGATAGTATTCAGTTAAATAATATCAGGGTTAGCTCTATTTGAGTTATTTTTTCAATACTGGAGCGGTATATTTGAAGGGTTGGTTAATCAAAGAGCCTTGTGCACCTCTGTTATTTAAAGCCATACCAACATTCGTTAAGCCTAACCAACGCGGTTCACACCATAATGGCGAAAGCAGTGTCGGTCTTCTTGCTGTCGCAGATACTCGATGATACACAACTTCTGGAGGGGTTAATCGAATTAATTCACATGCAACATCGACATAATCATCCATTTCTGGCGCTTCTATTTTTCCCGCTCGCCACGCTTTTGCCATAGTACTGCCTTCAACAATATGCAAAGGATGTAATTTTAGTCCATCCGTTCCTGTTTCAAGTACTTTAGCTAATGTAGTGCGGTAGTCTTCCTGAGTATCGCCGGGTAAACCAATAATTAAGTGAGTACACACTTTGATGCCAAGCGCTCTTGCTTTACGAGTAATCGCATCATAACAAGCAAAGTCATGGCCTCGATTAATACGTTTTAGGGTTTTATCATTGGCCGTTTGCAACCCAAGCTCTAGCCAAACTTCGTAACCATCATCAACATAGCCCTTCAATAAGTCTAATACTGCATCAGGTACACAATCAGGACGGGTTCCGACACATAGTCCTACAATATTTGCGGATTTAAGTGCTTCTTCGTACATATTTTTAAGTACTTGAACTTCCGCAAAAGTATTCGTATACGCTTGAAAATAAGCAAGGTACTTTTTAGCACGTTGCACTTCCCCTGCTCTATCTACTAACTGATCATGAATCGATTTGAACTGCTCTTGTTCATCAGAAAATGAAGCCACATTACAAAAGGTACACCCACCCTTTCCAATCGTTCCATCTCTATTTGGGCAACTAAAACCACCATGAAGAGTGAGTTTATGTACTTTTTCACCATAACGGCGCTGTAAATCCTGTCCAAATGTATTTGCTAGTTCATGAAGTTGCATTGCGATAACCAATTAAGTAAATCAAGCACTTAGTTCACAAATAAAAAGAAGTCTCAATTCTATTTGTGAAAGTTGCTAACTCGTTTGTAAAAAAAAGACCGTAAATAATAACGAAAACCATCATTCACAATTGTAATTTATATCAATAAAAGACGCATAAACTAGCAATTAAACGCGAAAAAAGCCGAATTATTATAAATACTTATTCATTTTGAATAAAAAAAGTGAAAATTACGTGCAACTTTCGTTGGTATTTAATATGACAAAAATGTAGGATAGTTACATCGTAAAATAGTTTAATTTGCCATCAACACGAATGTTGTGGCGTTTCGATAGTGATATCTACCCTCAGACAACAAATACAACGGATAAAAATGTATTTGATAGGTATCACAATGGATTGGGTTCGTTTGCACGTCATATTAAGTGATGCCAGCAAGCACCAGAATGGATTCAAACTTGCTACCTCTTGAGACTAACTCACAGCAAGTTCGATTAAAATTTAGCAAAGGACTAGACAGAAACTTACGTAGAGAAGTTGTGTCTGCATAATACTGGAAGGATGTATCTATGGTAGATAGAGAGCAGAATACACAAGGCATGTATACTCCCGAGTTGGAGCATGATGCATGTGGTATCGGTTTTGTCGCTCACCTCAAAAACCGTAAATCTCATGATGTGGTTACTCAAGCACTTGATATGCTTGCTCGTATGGAACACCGTGGTGGTCAAGGCTGTGATCCATGCAGTGGTGACGGCGCGGGTATTCTTTTACAAAAGCCTCATGAGTTTTTATTAGAAGAAGCCGTAAAACTTGGTATTAAACTGCCATCTTTTGAGAAATACGGTGTTGGTGTTGTCTTATTCCCTAAAGATGAGCATAAACGTCAACAATGTAGAGATATTTTAGAGCGTAATGCTCAACGTCTTGATTTAGAAATCATTGGCTATCGCGTTCTTCCTGTCGATAATTCAATGCTAGGCGACGATCCTCTAAGTACTGAGCCTCAATTTGAGCATGTATTTATTTCTGGTGGCCCATCAATGACCCCAGAAGAACTTGAACGTAAATTGTATGTTCTACGCAACTACACCGTTCGAGTTTGTTTGGAAAGTATTTCTAATATTGGTGATGACTTCTACATCAACTCTCTATCGTACAAAACACTTGTTTATAAAGGTCAATTAACGACTGAGCAAGTTCCACAGTACTTCCTAGACTTACAAAATCCAACGATGGTGACGGCATTAGCGCTGGTTCACTCTCGTTTCTCTACTAATACATTCCCTCGCTGGCGTCTAGCTCAACCATTCCGTTACATTGCTCATAATGGTGAGATCAACACAGTTCGTGGTAACTTGAACTGGATGAAAGCGCGTGAAGCTATCATCGAATCCGATCTATTTAGCCAACAAGAAATGGATATGCTGCTTCCGATTTGTCAGGAAGGCAGCTCAGATTCATCTAACTTTGATATGGCGCTAGAACTGCTTGTTCTTTCTGGCCGTAGCTTGCCACACGCATTAATGATGATGATCCCTGAAGCGTGGCAAGAAAATAAAAATATGGATCCTACACGTCGCGCGTTCTATCAATACCACGCTAACGTAATGGAACCTTGGGATGGTCCTGCGTCTGTTTGTTTCACCGATGGTGTTCAAGTTGGTGCAACACTTGACCGTAATGGTCTTCGTCCTTCTCGTTATACCGTGACAAAAGATGATTTCCTTGTGATGGCATCTGAATCTGGCGTTGTAAAAATAGCACCAGAAAACATTGAGTTCCGTGGTCGTCTGCAACCCGGTCGTATCTTTGTTGCTGACTTAGAGCAAGGCCGTATTATTTCTGATGAAGAAGTAAAAGATGGCATTGCAAAATCACAACCTTATGAAAAATGGGTTGAAGAGAATCTATTAAGCTTAAATAAGCTGCCTGAAGCAACAAACCAATTCAGCCAGCCTTCTCCTGAGCGTCTACTCAACCGTCAACAAGCGTTTGGTGTAACCTCTGAAGAAGTGAATGAGATCATCCTACCATTAGCAAAAACGGCTTATGAGCCATTAACTGCAATGGGTGCCGATTGGCCACTAGCGATCCTTTCTCATCAATCTCAGCATTTATCTAACTATTTTAAGCAGTTGTTTGCCCAAGTAACTAACCCGCCGATCGACCCGATCCGTGAGCGTATGGTTATGTCGCTAAACACCTATTTAGGTAAAGACCAAAACTTACTTGCTGAAACACCTGAGCACTGTCAAAAAGTTGAACTTGAATCACCAGTTCTTTCTAACTCTGAGCTAGAAAAACTGCGTGCTATTGATAACGAACATCTACAAGCAAAAACACTGGATATCGTTTTCCAAGCCAATGAAGATTCAGGAAAGCTTGAGCGCGCACTTAAACGTATCTGTCAGTATGCTGAAGATGCAGTAATCGATGGTTACTCTATCATTCTACTAACAGACCGCGCTGTAAACTCAAACCACGCAGCTATCCCTGCAATGCTTGCGGTTGGTGCGGTTCATCACCACCTAATCCGTAAAGGGTTACGAGCTAAATGTGACATCGTGATTGAAACGGGTGATGCTCGTGAAACTCATCACTTTGCAACACTGGTTGGTTACGGCGCAAACGCAGTAAACCCATACTTAGTCATTGAGACAATTGTTGAACTTCAACGAGTTAAGAAACTAGACCCAACAGTTCATCCAAAAGTATTGTTTGATAACTACCGTAAAGGGGTTAATGGCGGCCTACTTAAGATTTTCTCTAAGATGGGTATTTCAACACTGCAGTCATACCATGGTGCTCAAATCTTTGAAGCGCTTGGTATCAGTAAATCAGTAGTTGATAAGTACTTCACCGGTACCGTTTCTCGTATCCAAGGTCTAACGATTGATGATATCGCAAAAGAAGTTCTAATCCGTCACCGTGTTGGCTATCCAACTCGTGAGATCCCAGTTCAAGTACTTGATGTGGGTGGTGTATATCAGTGGAAACAACGTGGTGAGAAGCACCTGTTTAACCCTGAAACTATTTCTCTACTTCAAGAGTCAACTCGTAATAAAGATTACGGTCAATTCAAGAAATACGCGAAAGCAGTTGATGATCAAGGTGATGATGCAGCAACACTGCGTAGCCAATTAGATTTCATCAAAAATCCTGCAGGATCTATTCCTTTAGAAGAAGTCGAACCTATTGAGAAAATCCTAAAACGTTTTGCTACTGGTGCAATGTCGTTTGGTTCTATCTCACACGAAGCTCACTCAACACTTGCTGTTGCTATGAACCGTATCGGTGCTAAATCTAACTCAGGTGAAGGTGGTGAAGACCCAATTCGTTTTGAGAAAAAAGACAATGGTGACTGGGAACGTTCAGCAATCAAACAAGTGGCTTCTGGTCGTTTTGGTGTGACATCTTACTACCTAACTAACGCTGATGAGCTGCAAATCAAGATGGCTCAAGGTGCGAAACCTGGCGAAGGTGGTCAACTACCTGGTGATAAAGTCGATGATTGGATTGGTGCAACACGTCACTCAACTCCAGGAGTTGGTCTGATTTCACCACCGCCACATCATGATATTTATTCAATCGAAGATTTAGCACAGCTTATCTATGATCTGAAAAACGCCAACCGTAAAGGCCGCGTTAACGTTAAGTTAGTATCTGAGGCAGGTGTTGGTACTATCGCCTCTGGTGTAGCAAAAGCAAAAGCAGACGTTGTACTTATCGCTGGTTTCGATGGTGGTACAGGTGCATCTCCAATGTCTTCAATTCGTCATACTGGTCTTCCATGGGAGCTAGGTCTGGCAGAAACACACCAGACACTACTGAAAAATGGGTTACGTAACCGTATCGTTGTTCAGTCTGATGGCCAAATGAAAACACCTCGAGATCTTGCAGTAGCAACACTTCTTGGTGCTGAAGAATGGGGTGTAGCAACAGCAGCTCTTGTTGTTGAAGGCTGTATCATGATGCGTAAGTGTCATAAGAATACTTGCCCTGTTGGTATCGCAACACAAAACAAAACACTTCGTGAGCGCTTTGACGGTCGCGTTGAAGACGTAGTTACTTTCTTCCAATACATGGCTGAAGGTCTACGTGAAGTGATGGCAGAACTTGGTTTCCGCTCTATTGATGAAATGGTTGGTCAATCTCATAAACTGAAAGTTCGTGATGATATCGGCCACTGGAAATACAAAAACTTAGATTTATCACCAGTACTACACGTTGAACAACCTCGTGCTGAAGATGGTATCTATAACCAAATTAAACAGCAGCATAATCTAGAAGACGTATTGGATCGTAAACTGATTCAAGTCGCTATTCCGGCCCTTGAAAAGGGTGAAGCCGTTAATGCTGAGTTCGATATTCTAAATACCGACCGAAGTGTAGGTACTATGCTGTCGAATGAGATTTCAAAAGTCTATAAAGACCAAGGTTTGCCACAACCAATGAACGTGAAGTTCAACGGTTCGGCTGGTCAAAGTCTAGGTGCTTTCCTTGCCAAAGGCGTGAAATTTGAAGTCGAAGGCGATGCAAATGATTATTGGGGTAAAGGCTTATCTGGCGGTACGCTAGTGCTTTATCCAAACCTAAAATCAACGATTGTCGCTGAAGATAACATTGTTGTAGGTAACGTTTGTTTCTACGGCGCAACTTCTGGCGAATCTTATATTCGCGGTATGGCCGGTGAGCGTTTCTGTGTACGTAACTCAGGTGCACGAGTTGTGGTTGAAGGCGTTGGTGATCACGGTTGTGAATACATGACTGGTGGTGTAGCACTAATCCTTGGCTCTACAGGTCGTAACTTTGCGGCAGGTATGAGTGGTGGTGTTGCCTATGTTTGGGATAAGTCTGGTGATTTTGAAACTAAACTAAACTCTGAATTAGTCGACCTAGATCCTATCGAACAAGAAGATAAAGATCTTCTATTAGAAATGCTAACTAAGCATGTTGAGTTCACAGGAAGTGAAGTTGCTCAGTCTTTCCTAGATAACTTTGAAGCAAACTTGGCCTCTCTGGCTAAAGTGATGCCGCGTGATTACAAAGCGGTTCTTCAAAAGCGTAAAGCTGAAGCACAACAGGCACAAACGGAAGAAGTGGAGGCAGTATAATGGGTAAGCCTACTGGATTTTTAGAACATGGTCGTGAGCTACCAAAGAAACTCGACCCAACAGTTCGAATTCAAGACAATAAAGAGTTTGTATTGAATGATGAGTTTGCCGACAAGATTGGTACACAAGCCTCTCGCTGTATGGATTGTGGTGTTCCGTTTTGTCACAACGGTTGCCCTATTGGTAACATCATTCCTGAGTTTAATGATGCGGTATATCGTGATAGCTGGGAAGAAGCGTGGAAGATCTTAAGCTCGACCAATAACTTCCCAGAGTTCACAGGCCGAGTGTGCCCTGCTCCTTGTGAAAGTGCTTGTGTTCTTGGTATTAATCAAGACCCAATCACTATCTGTAATATCGAAAAAACAATTGTAGAAACTGCGTACCGTGAAGGGTACGCACAACCAAAGAAACCTCGTTCTCGTACAGGTAAAACGGTTGCTATCATCGGTTCAGGTCCTGCTGGTTTAGCCGCGGCTGAACAATTAAACAGTGCTGGTCATTCAGTAACTGTCTATGAACGAGATGAGAAAGTTGGTGGTCTACTACGCTTTGGCATTCCTGACTTCAAGTTAGGCATGGACATCATTGATCGTAAAATCAATCTAATGGCTGATGCTGGTATCAAGTTTGAAGTTAATGCTCATATTGGTGTTGATATTAATGCTCAGCAACTACGCCAAGACTTCGATGTGGTTTTACTAACTGGTGGTTCGACAGTACCAAGAGATCTACCTATTCCTGGTCGTGAGCTCAATGGCGTTCACTTTGCTATGGAGTTCTTAGGTCAAAACAACCGTCGTGCTAATAACATGGATCTTAAAACTAAAGAGATCCATGCTAAAGGTAAGCATGTTGTTGTTATTGGTGGTGGCGATACAGGTTCTGACTGTGTAGGTACGTCGAATCGTCATGGTGCAGCAAGTATTACTCAGGTTGAGATCATGCCTATCCCACCAGAGAAACGCCCTGCGAATATGCCTTGGCCTCAATATCCAATGATCATGAAGACAACCACTTCTCACGAAGAAGGCTGTGAGCGTCATTGGAATATCTTAACCAAAGAGTTTATCTCTGATGATGCAGGTAACGTGACTGGTCTTCGTATTGCTGACATCGTTTGGCAAGATGCGAAACCAGGCGAACGTCCAGGATTTGATGAAGTTGCTGGTAGTGAGCGAGTGATCCCTTGTGATCAAGCATTCTTAGCTATGGGCTTCTTACACCCAGAACCAACGGGTGTATTGGCTCAGTTAGATATAAAACTGGATGATCGTGGCAACGTAGCAACCGATGGCTATGCTACTAATCAAAAAGGTGTTTTTGCCGCAGGTGATATGCGTACCGGTCAGTCTCTGATTGTTCGTTGCATTAATGAAGGCCGTGAATGCTCTAGAGAAGTAGATGCTTACCTTATGGGTAACTCGAATCTAGAAGCAAAAGCGGATTCATTGATGTTATCAGCATCATAGTTTTTGAAATAGATTAATTCAGGTTTCCTTCCAAACCTTTGGCCAACATTTCGATGTTGGCCTTTTTTATGTCACTACAGTCATACCTAATATTAATACTAATCGTAGTAAATAACTGATCATCCTAGCTGATTAAAATACTCGGTAACTGCGTTGAGATTTTTGATTGGTATAACTCAACTAACTTAAATGTTTTATTTACTATGTAGGAATAATCGCTTTGTTTGAAACAAAAATTCAACAACTAAATGACTTAGCTTATACTTGAGTTAAACCCTTATATCTAAAAAGAAGTTTATCTCTATGAAAAAATCATCAATTGTTGCACTAAGTGCTTTGTTTCTTTCTGCATGCAGCCAAAGGACTGAAACCATGATAGATAAATCCACCACTGTTTGTGGCGATAAGCCTAATTGCATTTCAACTTTAGATGAACGAGAAGCCTTTTCTGCAGTTCCATTTATATTGACTGAGTCTGCAAGTATGGAAGCTATTGCTGCTATTGCTAAACAACTCAAAGGTGCAAAAGTGGTTAAGCTAGATAATGATTATGCTCATATCGAATGCACGAGCTTAGTTTTTCGCTTTGTTGATGACCTAGAATTACGTGTCTCTGAGAATACACTCATCGTTCGCTCTGAATCTCGCACTGGACATTCAGACTTTGGCGTTAACAAAAAACGAGTTGAGCAACTAAGAGCGTTACTTTTAGAAGACGGGTTAATCTTATAATCATAAAAAGCCCGAAGAATATTTATTCTTCGGGCTTTTTCTATTTCACAATAAAGTGTTACTTGTAGTGTTAACTCTCAGCACTATTAAGCGTATTTAGCTGCTACTTTCGCGTGTAACTCTTGAACCGAGTTAACCGTATTACGGTCATCCGCTTCATGTGCTAAACAGCTAGCAAATGCTGCATTTAGCGTTGTTGTGTAGTTCACTTTAGCTGCAAGTGCACCACGGCGAAGAAGTTTTGAATCTTCAATCGCTTGACGACCAGATGCCGTATTTACGATGTAGGTATATTCGCCATTCTTGATACGGTCAAGAATGTGAGGGCGACCTTCGTGTACCTTGTTTACTAGACGGGGATTAATGCCTGCCTCACCAAGAATCACAGCAGTACCGTGCGTTGCATCGAGTTGGTAACCAATTTTAATAAGGTGTTTTGCTAAATCAACTACACGTTTCTTATCGCCTTCACGAACAGAAAGTAATGCACGACCGCCTTCTGGGTATTCTTTGCTACAACCTAATTCTGCTTTAGCAAATGCTTCAGCAAATGTTGTACCAACACCCATAACTTCACCCGTTGAGCGCATTTCAGGACCTAACAATGGGTCAACACCAGGAAACTTGTTGAACGGTAATACCACTTCTTTTACTGAGAAGTAAGGTGGGATAATCTCTTTCGTAAAGCCTTGTGACTCTAGAGATTGGCCAGCCATTACACGTGCCGCAATCTTAGCAACTGGCGCACCTGTTGCTTTAGATACGAATGGAACCGTACGTGCAGCACGTGGGTTCACTTCAATTAGATATACTTTGTTATCTTTAACAGCAAACTGTGTATTCATTAAGCCACGTACACCTAGCTCGAATGCTAGTTTACGTACTTGATCACGCATTACATCTTGGATTTCTTCGCTTAATGTATAAGCAGGAAGAGAACACGCTGAGTCACCTGAGTGAACGCCCGCTTGCTCGATGTGCTCCATGATACCCGCAATAACTACTTGCTCACCGTCACAGATAGCATCTACATCAACTTCGATTGCATCATCTAGGAAGCTATCAAGAAGTACTGGAGATTCATTTGAAACACTAACCGCTTCATTGAAATAACGACGTAAGTCTTGCTCATCGTATACGATTTCCATCGCACGACCACCAAGAACATAAGAAGGACGAACAACTAATGGGAAACCGATTTCACGAGATTTTTCAATCGCTTGTTCCATTGTTGTTACCGTTGCATTTTCTGGCTGTAGAAGTTCTAAACGGTCTACTGCAACTTGGAAACGCTCACGGTCTTCTGCACGGTCGATAGCGTCAGGGCTTGTACCAATAATTGGAACGCCAGCAGCTTCAAGAGCACGAGCTAGTTTAAGTGGCGTTTGACCACCGTACTGAACGATAACACCTTTTGGTTTTTCAATACGAACGATAGCTAATACATCTTCCAGAGTTACTGGTTCGAAGTACAGACGGTCAGACGTATCGTAATCAGTAGAAACAGTTTCAGGGTTACAGTTAACCATGATTGTTTCGTAACCATCTTCACGAAGTGCTAATGATGCGTGTACACAACAGTAATCAAATTCAATACCTTGGCCGATACGGTTTGGACCGCCGCCTAAGATCATGATCTTATCTTTATCTGTTGGATTTGCTTCACACTCTTCATCATAAGATGAGTACATGTAAGCCGTATCAGATGAGAACTCAGCAGCACATGTATCTACACGCTTGTAAACTGGGTGAATATCATGTTGGTCACGTAGACGACGAATTTCACTTTCAGCTACACCTAATAGTTTAGATAAACGAGCATCAGCAAAACCTTTGCGTTTTAGTTGACGAAGTTTGTCTGCTGTTAAGCTAGCGAAACCGCCCGCTTTAACTTCAGCTTCCATCTTAACTAAATCTTCGATTTGAACTAAGAACCAACGGTCAACGTTAGTTAAGTTAAATACACCATCAACTGACATACCAGCACGGAATGCATCGGCGATATACCAAATACGTTCAGCACCTGCGTCTTTCAATTCGTGACGGATCTTAGTTAATGCATCAGGTGCATCAAGATCAACCATTTCATCAAAACCATCCGCACCAACTTCTAGGCCACGAAGTGCTTTTTGTAATGACTCTTGTTGGTTACGACCGATAGCCATAACTTCACCAACTGATTTCATCTGTGTTGTTAGACGATCGTTAGCACCTGCGAATTTTTCGAAGTTAAAACGAGGGATCTTAGTAACAACATAATCGATTGTTGGTTCAAATGATGCTGGAGTTGCACCACCAGTGATGTCATTCATTAACTCATCAAGCGTATAACCAATCGCAAGTTTCGCTGCGATTTTTGCAATAGGGAAACCCGTTGCTTTAGACGCTAGAGCTGATGAACGTGATACACGTGGGTTCATCTCGATAACAACCATACGCCCATCTTTCGGGTTGATACCAAACTGTACGTTTGAGCCACCCGTTTCAACACCAATCTCACGCAGTACTGCTAGAGATGCGTTACGCATTAGTTGAAATTCTTTATCTGTTAGCGTTTGCGCTGGAGCCACGGTGATTGAATCACCTGTGTGAATGCCCATTGCATCAAAGTTTTCAATCGTACATACGATGATACAGTTGTCGTTTTTATCACGAACCACTTCCATCTCGTACTCTTTCCAACCGATCAATGATTCATCGATTAAAAGCTCGTTGGTTGGAGAAAGGTCCAAACCACCACGACAGATTTCTTCAAATTCTTCTTTGTTATACGCGATACCACCGCCCGTACCACCCATCGTAAATGATGGACGAATGATACAAGGGAAGCCTACCATCTCAAGAACTTTGTAAGCTTCTTCCATTGTTTTTGCAGTATCAGCCGTTGGACACTCAAGGCCAATTGACTTCATTGCTTTATCGAAGCGTGAACGGTCTTCTGCTTTATCAATTGCATCAGCCGTTGCACCAATCATCTCAACACCGAACTCAGCAAGCACACCGTGCTTTTCTAAATCAAGCGCACAGTTCAATGCCGTTTGGCCACCCATTGTAGGTAGAACTGCATCTGGACGTTCTTTTTCGATGATGTTACGAACCACTTCCCAATGGATAGGTTCAATATACGTTGCATCAGCCATGTCTGGGTCAGTCATGATTGTTGCTGGATTAGAGTTCACAAGAATAACGCGGTAGCCTTCTTCACGAAGTGCTTTACACGCTTGTGCACCAGAGTAGTCAAATTCACATGCTTGGCCGATTACGATTGGGCCTGCACCTAGAATTAGAACGCTTTTAATGTCAGTACGTTTTGGCATCTTATTACTACTCCGAATTAAGCTTTATGCTGCTGAATCAATTCAATGAAATGGTTAAACAATGGCGCTGCATCATGTGGGCCAGGGCTTGCTTCAGGGTGACCTTGGAAGCTAAATGCAGGCTTATCTGTACGATGAATACCTTGTAGTGTCCCATCAAACAGTGATTTGTGCGTTGCACGTAGATTTGCAGGAAGTGTTTCTTCATCTGCCGCAAAACCATGGTTCTGTGCAGTAATCATAACCACATCACGATCCAAATCTTTAACTGGATGGTTTGCACCGTGATGGCCAAACTTCATCTTAACGGTTTGAGCACCTGATGCTAGAGCAAGAATTTGGTGACCAAGACAGATACCAAAGATTGGTAAGCCTTTTTCTAGGAACACTTTTGTTGCTTCGATAGCGTAAGTACATGGAGCTGGATCACCAGGGCCATTTGATAGGAATACGCCATCTGGATTCATTGCTAACACTTCTTCAGCTGAAGTTTGAGCAGGAACAACCGTTAGACGACAACCGCGGTCAACTAACATGCGTAAGATGTTACGTTTTGCACCGAAATCGTAAGCAACAACGTGGAATGGTAATTCGCTGTCCGCTTTCTCTTCTGGCAGACCGCCAGTCAGTGTCCAAGAACCTTGCTTCCATTGGTAAGCTTCTGAAGTCGTTACTTCTTTCGCTAAGTCCATTCCCTTAAGACCTGGGAACTCTTTTGCTTGAGCAAGTGCAAATGCTTCATCTAGGTTATTGCCAGCAACGATACAACCATTCTGAGCGCCTTTCTCACGCAAAATTCGAGTCAGCTTACGCGTATCGATATCAGCAATGCCGACGATATTTTGAGATTTAAGATATTCAGAAAGAGTTTGTTCACTGCGGAAGTTTGAAGCTAGAAGAGGAAGATCGCGAATCACAAGGCCTTGAGCGTGGATAGAAGAAGATTCTTCATCTTCGGAATTGATTCCGGTATTGCCAATGTGAGGATAAGTAAGAGTAACGATTTGTTGAGAATAGGAAGGATCAGTAAGAATTTCTTGGTACCCCGTCATCGAGGTATTAAAAACGACTTCACCAACGGCCGAGCCATCTGCTCCAATCGATTGACCGCGGAACACTGTCCCATCTTCTAGGACTAACAGCGCTGATTTACTCAAGACAACCTCCAAACATAATAAACATTCAACCTTACAGCATAGTAATGCAAAGTTGTTTTTTTTAGAACCAAAATTCTAACTTCAAGTACGAATTTTGACAAATTGGCGAAATTTTAGAGATCTATATGATATCTGTCAATAAAAAACACATTTAAAAATGACTTTTTTAGGCAACTCAAGGCAAAAACAACTTTTAAAGACTAAAATTTTCACTTAAGTCATCTTAATTGTCGACATTTCATACAAAAACGAATTTGATGCATATTTACACTTTTCACAGTTATTGAATTTACTATTTAAAACAAAGCAAACGATAAAATAAGTAAAAAACACGGAAAAATAGCCACCTCAGAGAAAAAGCAATGGGTAGACGCTAAAATCAAAATCAAAATCAGCAAAGAAATCACCTTTAATACAATGAAGAACAAAAGAAAAAACACGACAATCCTTTGTATACAGTGGCATATACGTGAATAAAAAGTGATTAATTATAGGTAAGCATAAATAAATTGAAAAACAGATAGAATTAGACACTGAAGTCTAGCTATAAAAGAAAGCAAAGAAGTCATGACGATAAAAACGTATTATTTATCGACTCAATAAGAAGAAGTGATTTTTGGCAATGCGATTCATATATCCTTTATATGAATCGCATTGCTCAATACCAAGAAAATATAAGAGAAAAGAAAGAATTGAAGATAGCGAATAAAAACAGTTAAAGAACACGCTGTAATAGCACTTTTCCTTTTTCTATTGCACTGGCTAAATTATCTTGAAGGAGAGGGAATACAAGATTTCTAAACCATCGATGCTCTTGATCATTTTGATACTTCGCATGCCACAATAAATAGTAGTCGTGTTCTGGAATATCAATAGGTAATGGTTTGATGACAAGGTCATAATTATCGACATATTGCGCTGCTATGTGAGTTGGTGTAACCATAATAGCCTGAGTCAATTTCAATGATTGTACTGCAGATAAAAAAGACGGAACGACAGCAAATGTCTTGCGTTTTTTCCCGGTTGGTGACAGTAATGCATCAACCTCTTGCCTTCTATCTACGATACCACTGACTAAAATATGCCTAGCATCAGCTAAGTCATCTAAACTAAAAGAAGATTGAGCCTTAGGGTGCTGAGCACACATCATAACCACAAATTGGTCTTGCCCCATCGACTTACCGTAAATATTGTCAGGTATGTCATTAGCTATAGTCGCAACGAGATCAATCGGTGTATTCACTAATGAATCAAATTGCTCTGTTTTCCAAAGCTGGCATTCAATCATTGAATAAGGTGACTCTTTTTCCATTTTTGCACAAATATGAGGAAGTATTGTTGGTGCAACATATTCATTAAAGCCAATGATAAATGTTCTTTCTATGGTTCTTGGTTCTATCTCTTGAGGAGAATATAGCGCTTCTAATTGTTGTAAAAGTTGGGGAAGTTTGGCTTTTAAGTGCTGAGCACGCTTCGTTAGCACCAAACTATTCCCTTCTCTTATTAAAATAGGATCAGAAAATTCAATTCTTATATGAGCTAACGTTTTACTCATCGCAGATTGCGTAACATTCAATTGTTTCGCACTCTCAGTAAGGTTTGTAGTCTCTAAAATAGAAGCAAGCGCCTGTAACAGTTTATAGTTACGCATTAATTATCCTTAAATAAACATAAAAACTAACTCAACAAGAACTGATGAAAACCACCTAAATAATACAAGATTAGAGTCTACTATCTAATAAGAAATAAAACACATCCTTGTGATGTTAGAGCAAGCAAAAATTAAGATTTAAAATTCGTACCCAATCCCAGCATAAGCACTCATAGAATCAGTCGCGGTATCATATGCCCCACCCAATTTTGCCGTCAGGTTTTCATTAAAGCGCTCACCAATTCCTACAGCTACGGCTTCTGCATCTCCGTGATACCCCAGAGCAGCGGTCACTGCGATATTGCCTACACCATATGGGTCAACCAATCCTGCAAATGCAGCGGATTCGGCATAAGCTCCATCAATATTTTTTGCCATATTTTCCATGTCTTTACGAAGACCTTTAATTTCAGTTTGATTACGGGCGATTGCATCGCTGTTCGTTGTAATATCGCGCTGCTCCTGTTTAATGGCATGACTATTAGCTGACATTAATTGCTCATCTTTCAAGGCTATTGATTGCTGTAAATGAATCGCTTCTTTATTCTCAGAGACATGCTGCGTATTGGCTTTTACCCCTTGGGTATTCGAAACAATCAATTGTGAATTATGTTGCTCATTTCCTTGAATCTTATGGATGGCTTCATGGTTATTGGTAACTAACTGTGTACTTTTATCTACACGCTCCCCAAGCGCATTAACGGATTCTTCATTATGAGTAATACGAGCCTGACCTTTCTTAATCATGCTTTTATTCTCTGTCATACGTTGAGTATTTATCTTTGCCGTATCTAATATATTTTTTTGTTGCTGTTGAAGTTGAGTCACGTCTTGTTGATTGGATACGATAAGACTATTGTTTGTTATCGAGGTTTGTTCTAACTTCGCTTGCTGAGATTGCAACTGCTGAACCCCTTGCTGGTTTGAGGTAATTCCCTTTGCTTGTTGAGTATTCTGCTTTTGATTAGCTAATATTGCTTGCTGATTTTTTACGCTGACTTGTTGATTAGCTTTAATCAATTGCTCATGAGTCGTCAATCTAGCAACATCAGTTCCCGCTTGAGTTTGCAACTGCTGAATCCCTTGCTGGTTTGAGATAATTCCCTTTGCTTGTTGAGTATTCTGCTTTTGATTAGCTAATATTGCTTGCTGATTTGTTACGCTGACTTGTTGATTAGCTTTAATCAATTGCTCATGAGTCGTCAATCTAGCAACATCGGCCCCCACTTGAGCTTGCAACTGCTGAACATTTTTTTGATTTGAGGCAATTTTAGAGTCTTGTTTAGCGTCTAAATCATGCTGATAGACGGCACTACTTAGAATATTTTTCCCTAACTGAGAGAGACTATGTTGAGTTTGATCTTGTTGTGATTTCACCTGTTGAATATCTTGATTAGCTTTATTTACCAACCCTAAGTTATTTGAAATAAGTAACCCATAATTATCTAATCTTTGGCTTTGTGCTGTATGCTGTTTTTGAATATCTTGTAGAGTAAGAGGTGATGTTGATGATTGAGCATATACCCCTACTGATATTGAGCTCATTGATAATGCCAGTACTGTTAACTTTGCCTTATTCATAAATCCACCTAAATTATTTTAAAGTTATTACTCTATTTGTCGGCTAGCAGATTTAATGTAGGACACTACGATGTCGATGAGAAATGAAAAATACGACTAAGGGGTATGAAAAAAAGTAATGCCTTATCAGCATAATTTCTGACAGGTTTCACTCTTTTAATAAAAAAGACCAGCTTTAGATAAACACTAAGAGCTGGTCTTAAAATTACATTAATTTTTATAAATACTAGAGTTTATCTAACTCTAAAACATCATGCATAGTATAGAAACCAGGAGATTTCTGATGGAGCCAATGAGAGGCTCTCACTGCGCCATTAGCAAACGTCATTCTATCCGTTGCTTTATGGGTAATTTCGACACGTTCACCAATATCTGCAAACATGGCAGTATGCTCTCCGACAATATCACCCGCACGAATGGTCGCAAAACCAATTTCATCTTTGGTTCTCTCTCCGGTAATACCTTCACGTGCATAAACAGCAACGTCATCAAGCTTATTACCCATTGCACCAGCGATTGCCTCTCCCATACCAATCGCGGTACCTGAAGGTGCATCAATTTTATAACGATGGTGTGCTTCTACAATTTCAATATCACAATAATCACCCATCACTTTTGCGGCTTTTTCTAATAGTTTGAATACTAGATTTACACCGACACTGTAATTAGGAGCCATTACAATAGAGATCTCTTTCGATGCTTGATCAATCAACTCTTTACCTGGTTCACTAAAACCTGTGGTACCAATAACAATCGCTTTCTTATACTCTTGACAAAGCTCTATATTCTTTAGCGTTGAAATCGGTAGAGTAAAATCAATAATTACATCAAAGTCATCTACAACCTTAGTTAGGTCATCGACAATCAGGATTCCTGATTTTCCAACGCCTGCCACTTCACCAACATCAACACCAATTAAGCTCGACTCAGGGTGTTCACTTGCTGCTGCAAGCTCTGCAAATTGAGAACTATTAACGGCTTTAACTAAATTACGACCCATTCTTCCTGCTGCGCCAGCAATTGCTACTCTTACCATCTTGTTTTTACTCCTTTAAAATGCCTATCCTTGCACTCTATCTTAATTTTATAATTTCGGCTATGCGAAGCCCTAAGACACAGTTTTAATTTGTAGCTCTTTTGGTACTTCAAAGAACATGTTTTCTTCACGACCGTTTAATTCTTCAACCGTAGTACCACCAAAGGCTTTTACTTGCTCAATAATTTGATTCACTAATTCTTCAGGTGCAGAGGCCCCTGCTGTTACGCCGACTCTAGCTTGGTTTATTAACCATTCTTCTTTTAGCTCTTCGGGGCAGTCGATCAAGTAACTCTTTGTGCCTAATTTCTCAGACAATTCACGTAAGCGGTTTGAGTTAGATGAGTTTTTAGAACCGACAACTATCATGACATCAACTTGGTTTGCCATATCTCGCACCGCATCTTGACGATTTTGTGTCGCATAACAAATATCATCCTTACGCGGTCCTTGGATCTTTGGGAATACTCGGCGCAATTCATCAATAACATCAGCAGTTTCATCAACAGATAAGGTAGTTTGACTAACATAGTGAAGATTCGATGGGTCTTTTACTTTTAATTTAATAACGTCATCAGGCGTTTCAACCAGATACATTCCTGCTGTATCACTCGCATACTGCCCCATTGTCCCTTCCACTTCAGGGTGACCAGCATGACCAATTAAAACAACTTCAATATTTTTCTTACTTGCGCGCGCTACTTCCATATGAACTTTAGTGACTAGTGGACAGGTTGCATCAAACACAGTTAATGCGCGATCTTTCGCTTCTTTTCGCACAGCTTGAGAAACCCCGTGAGCGGAAAAAATAACGATATTATCATCAGGGACTTCATGTAATTCTTCAACAAAAATAGCACCGCGCTGCTTTAAACCCTCAACAACAAAACGGTTATGTACTACTTCATGACGAACATAAATAGGTGCTTCATATAATTCAAGAGCTCGTTCAACAATGCTAATGGCACGATCAACACCGGCACAAAACCCACGAGGGTTCGCTAATACTATTTTCATTTTTTATCTCTATATCTTATTGGATTAACCAACTGCTACAATTTCTACGTCAAAGATAACATCTTGACCAGCTAATGGGTGATTAAAATCAACCGTTACTGAATCTCCAGCGATCTCAGTAATAATACCAGGGATATCCATACCATCTGGACCACTGAACGCCATGATAGTCCCAATCTCTGCAGCAGCATCACCTACAAAGCGATTACGATCCATATGATGAATATTATCAGGGTTTGGTAAACCAAATGCATCAACCGCATTCAGTTCAATACTTTTTGATTGTTCAGATTCTAAACCTAATAAACATTTTTCAAAATTTTCACTAAGGCTGCCATCGCCCATAGTAAATTTTGCTGCCTTTCCTCCAGTATGCGTACTGTCCGCAACTGAACCATCTTTTAGTTTTATTGTAAAATGTAGAGTAACTTCGCTATTACTTTCAATTTTTGACATTTTCTTTCCCTAGATAATACTAATTTTTTATATCGTATTTAAAAAAAACGCCACCTCGAGTTCACGGGCAGCGTTAATTTGCTTTCTTTTTATTTACTGTTCTTTTTTACCAGTACGAAAACCATCTAGAATGATAAGTCCCGCACCAATACAAATTGCAGCATCTGCTAAATTGAAAGCTGGCCAGTGGTAATTACCCCAATAAAAATCAAGATAATCCACGACAAAACCATGAACTAAGCGATCAAACACATTACCAATCGCACCGCCAATGATCAGTGCATAAGCCATGTTGTTTAGTTTGTCAGTTTGCGGCGCTTTACGCATCCAATAACCCAATAAACTACACACGGCAACAGCAATGCCAGTAAAGAACCAACGCTGCCAACCAGCCTGATCACTTAAAAAGCTAAATGCAGCACCATAGTTATGAACATAAAGAAAATTAAAGAATGGCAATACCTCAATGCGGTTTGCCCAACCATAACCCATCTCTTTCATCACAAATAACTTGATGCTGATGTCTGCCATAAAGATGATCCCCGCTAGCCATAGCCAGCGAAGTCCTGATTCTTTAAGCAGCGGTAATGTCTTATTATCGCTAGTCATTATGCAAACTTTCGCTCTTCGCCTTCGCCGCTAACGTTAGATACACAACGACCACATACTTCTTCGTGACCTTCGATAGTACCTACATCAGCAACATGGTGCCAACAACGCTCACACTTCGCAGCTTCAGATGCTGCAACATCCACAAACAGACCTTCAAGCTCTGTTGCTTTTGCAGATTCTGTTTTTTCGCTTAGTGGCTTAACCGTTGCACTTGATGTAAGAAGAACAAAACGCAGCTCATCTTCAAGTTTGTTAATTTTAGCCGCTAATGCATCATCTGCGTATAACGTTACTTCAGCTTGAAGTGAACCACCGATAACTTTCTCACTACGAGCAGTTTCTAGAAGTTTGTTCACTGACGCACGAACTGATTGAATTTCAGTCCAGAATTCATTATTAAACTCTTCGCCTTCAGCAAGATCAAACAGACCTTGGTACCACTCACCTGTGAATACGAATTTCTCGCGCTCACCTGGCATTTCATTCCAGATTTCATCTGCAGTGAACGACATGATTGGTGCCATCCAACGAACAAGTGCTTCTACAATGTAGTAAAGCGCAGTTTGACAGCTACGTTGAGCGTGACCACTTTGCTTCGCTGTGTATTGGCGATCTTTAATTACGTCTAGGTAGAAAGAACCCATTTCGATTGAACAGAAATGCATCAAACGCTGAGTTACTTCATGAAGGTTGTATTCATCAAAAGACTTAATGATCTCTTCTTGTGCAGCAAATGCACGACCAACAGCCCAACGATCCAGAGCAACCATTTCTTCAGCAGGAACGATGTCTGTTTCTGGGTTAAAGCCGTTTAAGTTCGCTAAGAAGAAACGTGCAGTGTTACGAATACGACGGTATGCATCAGCTGAACGTTTTAGGATTTCATCAGAAACCGCAACTTCGTTAGTGTAATCCGTTGAAGCAACCCATAGACGAAGAATATCTGCGCCTAGTTTGTTCGTTACGTCTTTTGGTGCAACTACGTTACCGATAGATTTAGACATCTTACGGCCATTACCATCTACCACGAAACCGTGTGTTAGTACTTGGCGGTAAGGTGCTTTACCTTTCATTGCAACAGAAGAAATTAATGACGATTGGAACCAACCACGGTGTTGATCTGAACCTTCTAAGTAAAGGTCAGCACTGTGTGTTCTTTCTTCTTTTTCTTCTGGGAAGTCATACTCTTCGCGAGAATCAACAACAGAGAAGTGAGTAACACCTGAGTCAAACCATACGTCTAATGTATCTAGTACTTTTTCGTATTTAGTTGCATCATCTTCACCCATAAGCTCAGCGGCATCTACATCCCACCACGCTTGAATACCTTTCTCTTCAACTAGCTTAGCTACTTTTTCAATTAGCTCTAGTGAATTAGGGTGTAGTTCAGACGTTTCTTTATGAACGAATAAAGCAATTGGAACACCCCAAGTACGTTGACGAGAGATACACCACTCAGGACGACCTTCGATCATACCTTCGATACGGTTTTGGCCCCACTCTGGCATCCACTCAACACTCTTCACTTCTTCTAATGCTTTTGCACGAAGACCCGCTTGATCCATTGAGATGAACCATTGCGGTGTTGCACGGAAGATAATTGGCGTTTTGTGTCTCCAGCAATGTGGGTAGCTGTGCTCGTACGCGTGGTGATGCAGTAATGCACCTTTCTCTTTTAACACTTCAAGAACTGAATCGTTCGCTTTGAATACGTGTTGACCAGCAAACAGTTCAGTATCAGGAAGGTATACACCGTTTGAACCTACTGGGTTTGCAATTTCTAGATCGTATTTCTTACCAACCACGAAATCTTCTTGACCGTGACCAGGTGCGGTATGAACAATACCTGTACCTGAATCTGTCGTTACGTGCTCGCCTAAGATAGCCGGAACCGTAAAGCCATAGAATGGGTGATTGAATTGAAGAAGCTCTAAATCAGACCCTTTCGCAAAACCTAAGTTATGGAAATGCTCGATACCCGCGCGATCCATTACAGATTTTGCTAGTTCAGAGGCAAGAATTAGACGTTGTGCTTTTTGCTCACCACGAGCTTCAACTTGAACTAATACATATTCAAGGTCTTCATGCAGTGCTACTGCACGGTTAGCAGGAAGAGTCCAAGGTGTCGTTGTCCAGATAACAACAGATACTTCACCTTCACCTTGATGGCCTTCAGGCGTGCTGAATTTTGCTAATGTTGCCGCTTCGTCTGCAGCAATAAAACGCACATCAATAGATGGAGATACTTTATCTTGGTATTCAACTTCTGCCTCAGCAAGCGCTGAACCACAATCTGTACACCAGTGAACAGGTTTGAAACCTTTAAGTAAGTGACCTTGGTCTGCAATTTTACCTAATGAACGGATAATGTTTGCTTCAGTACCAAAATCCATAGTGCGGTATGGTTTATCCCACTCGCCCATGATACCTAAACGCTTAAAGCTTTCTTTTTGCCCTTCAACTTGGCCTGCCGCATATTTACGACACTCTTCACGGAACTCAGCCGCAGAGATTTTTTGACCAGGCTTGCCTTTTTTCTTCTCTACCATTAATTCAATTGGCAGACCGTGGCAATCCCAACCTGGAATGTACGGCGCATCAAAGCCAGAAAGTGTCTTTGACTTAATAATAATGTCTTTAAGAATCTTGTTTAATGCGTGACCAATATGGATGTCACCATTTGCATAAGGAGGACCGTCGTGTAATACGAACGATTTTTTACCTTTTTTCGCTTTACGGATCTCGCCGTAAAGATCTTCATCATACCAACGCTTTAGCATTACTGGCTCACGATTAGCCAAGTTACCGCGCATTGGAAATCCTGTTTCTGGCAGGTTCAAGGTTTCTTTATAGTCACTCATCGATTCTTAATTCCGTTACATTGGGCGAAATGAAATGTTATCTGTTTTCAGACAGCCACACCCGCGCTGCCTGAGAATCTAATTCTATTTGTTGTTTTAATGCGTCAAATGACTCAAATTTATGCTCATCACGCAACTTACAAAGTAACTCTACATCCAATTGTTGGCCATATAAATTGGCTTTATAATCGAAAAAGTGAACTTCCAGCTGTTGACGAACGCCATTTACCGTTGGGCGATTGCCTATATTAGCGACACCACCTAACTGTTTACCACTGCTGTCTTTGGCTTGAACAACATAAACGCCAGACACAGGAGAAACACAACGCTTTAATGGAATATTCGCAGTAGGGAAACCTATTGTTCGCCCTAATTTTCGACCATGTGAAACTCGGCCGGTAATACTGTAATTTCGCCCTAACATAGTGGCGACATCTTTTAATCTATCTTCAGCAAGTGCATTACGAATAGCAGTGCTACTGACTCGCTGTTTTTGAAGGCAAAAGCTTTTTGTGTTCACTACTTCAAAGCCGTATTTTTCACCCGCTTTTTGTAGCATTTCAAAGTTGCCTTGACGATGTTTTCCAAAACAAAAATCATCACCAACTACCAGAAACTTAACACCCAATAGCTTAACCAACAAGTGTTCAACAAATTCATCTGCTGTTTGCTGTGCAAATTTATGATTAAAATTAATACAAAGCAGACGTTCTATATTTAATTTATTAAGTTGAACAAACTTATCTCTTAAACGAGTTAATCGAGCAGGCGCTTTCTCTTTAGCAAAAAATTCCATTGGTTGTGGATCAAATGTCATTACGACAGATGGCAAACCTAATTGCTTAGCTTTAGCCTTAACCTGTTGTAATACTTGTTGATGTCCTAAATGAACACCGTCAAAATTACCAATAGTCATTACGCAGCCGTGATGGTCTGCCGTAATATTATGAATGCCTCGGATTAATTCCATTATCTCAATATCAAGTTATTTGCTTAAAAAAACTGACGAATTATATACTAATCTTACTAGCCAAACCACTGAACAACGTAATTCTTACTTTATGCAGATATACGTAAATGGCGAGGACGTAAACCAAGTATTATTGCAGTAATCAAATAGGTCAGTGCACCTAAGCCAATGAAAGAAAACAGCATCACAACTCGTTTTAACAAATCCCATTTAAGCCATACATTCATCTCAGGCATGAACCAAAGTAATACTGCGCCCATTACGCAGCCAGAAAGTACGAGTTTAAACACAAAGAGTAAGGTTTCTTTTGATAATTTATAGACGTTTGCTAAATGTAAACCACGATATAGCAAGGTCATATTAACCAGAGCAGACAAGGCTGTCGCCATTGCTAATCCAATATAACCATAAAAATAAGCAAAAATAGCATTAAAAAACATATTAGTGACCATCGCAATAATACCGTAGCGAACAGGGGTTTTAGTGTCTTGGCGAGCGTAATACCCTGGAGCTAATACTTTGATTAACATGAAATTCAATAAACCTGATGCATAGGCCAGTAAAGACAAAGAAGCATTATGTACATCATTAGGTGAAAACTCACCACGCATGAATAACACCATTAGCATTGGCTTCGCCAGCACCATTAAACCTAACATGGCAGGGATCCCAAGCAAGATCACCATTCTTACGCCCCAATCCATCGTATTAGAGAAACCAGCTCCTTTAGAGTCCACATGTTGACGAGAGAGAGCAGGTAAGATAACCGTCGCTATCGCAATACCAAACAAGCCTAATGGAAACTCCAATAAACGATCTGAATAGTAAAGCCAGCTAATAGAACCTGTAGCCAAGAAACTCGCGATAAAAGTATCGAACAATAAGTTAATTTGACTCACAGACACACCAAATAGTGCAGGAATCATCAAGGTTCTAATTTTTTTCACACCTGGATCATTCCAACCCCATTTAGGGCGAACCAACATTTTTGCTTTATAAAGAAATGGAATTTGAAACAAAAATTGAATTAATCCACCTAAGAACACACCAATCGCTAAGCCGATTTCAGGTTGTTCTAAATTTGGTGAGACAAAATATGCGCAACCAATAATGGCTATATTTAGAAAGACTGGCGTGAAAGAGGAAACCGCAAATTTACCTAGTGTATTTAAAATTGCTCCGGATAGCGCAACAAAAGTAATAAACCAGAGATAAGGAAACGTAATTTTTAATAGAAAACTCGCCAATTCAAATTTAGGGGCGTTAGGGCCATCATTAAGCCAGTCCATGAACCAACCAGCTCCAAAGAGTGCTGTCACAGCTCCAGACCCTATAATACCAAAGAAGGTAACTATAGTAACAAGAACCCCAAGCGTTCCTGAGGCTTTAGCTATCAGCTCTCTAGTTTTATTATCATCACCACTGGCATGATATTCAGTTAAAACAGGAACAAAAGCTTGCGAAAAAGCACCCTCTGCAAATAAACGGCGTAAAAAATTAGGTATTTTATTCGCAAAGAAAAAAACATCAGCAGATGCCCCTGCACCCATTAAATTTGCTACTACTACATCACGGACTAAACCGAGTACTCTAGACACTAAAGTCATGATACTGACGATTAAGCCAGAACGTAAAAGTCGTTTACTCACAAAAAAACCTCATAAAGATGGTGATGATTACCATAAAGAGCTTACTAACTGGAAAAAATGCTGTTAGAATGCTCGCCATCTTAACCGTGTTTTGCCATTCTCATCAAATTTTTTGTTTGATGCAGCTTGGTTTTTACACAAATCAATTGACATTTAAGTTCAAAGGGTGCATATTTCCCGACCTTAAATTGTCACCGAACTACGTTTTTGGGAGTTAGACCCTTGGCAAATAGTAAATCTGCTAAGAAGCGCGCAACTCAATCTGAAAGACGTCGCCAGCACAACGCTAGCCGTCGTTCAATGATGCGCACTTACATGAAAAAAACTATCACAGCTATTGAAGCTGGCGATAAAGAAGCTGCAGCTGCTGCACTAGCAATTGCAACTCCACTTCTAGACCGCATGGCGACTAAAGGCCTTATTCATAAGAATAAAGCTGCACGTCATAAAGCGCGTTTCACTGCAGCAATCAAAGCTCTTTAATAGAAATTTGATTCTCAGTTAGAAAATAAGAAAAAACCGACTTAGGTCGGTTTTTTTATATCTGCGATTTGGTAAAAGAGAAGTGCTAGCCTCTCTATTTATCTTTTATCTTTTAATTCTGTGGACAATACAGATCATGTAACAGTTGAATCACTGACTTTACTTCATGACTATTAAGAGAATAAAAGACCGTTTGAGACTCTTTTCTTGTCGAAACTAATGCATCTTTACGCAACCAACCAAGATGTTGTGAGAGTGCTGATTGACTTAATTCTAGCTTTTCTGCAATCTGTCCTACCGATAGCTCCCCTTCGAGCAGTAAACATAAAATAAATAAACGGCGTTCATTTGCCATCGCCTTTAGTAAAGTCACCGCTTGAGGTGAGTTTTCTTCCATCATTTTTAAATTCATAACAATACCTCTAATTTAGCTAGTGCTAATTTAGTATACAGTCCCTCTCTATTGCAACTGAAAATCAAATAAATGCGAGAAATCAGCCGCACAGATACTTTTTACAGCTGGATGCTGGATCATACGTTCAGCAAAAATAACATAATATTCTTCTTTTAAATCTTGAACATCGGCAATACGATGAAGAGAAAGATCTGAATCAGCCTCATTCATATAAACAGTAGGAGCTAGAAAGACTGCATTATTTTCACGAGCAAAAGCTTTCATTAACGCAGCATCATCAAATTCACCTAAAATATTAGGAGTAATTCCTTGCTGATCACACCATTGAATTACTTTTCTTCCCATCGATGTTCTACTACCAGGGATTAGCAACTTCTTTTCTTCTAATACCTCTGGAAATTGAATCTCATCAACTTGTTTAGAGCAAAAGAAACTCATTTCACATTCACCTAGTTTTTTACTAAAAAGACCCGAATTTTGGCTTGAATCAACAGGACAGTCAGACAAAATCATATCTAATTTATGCTGTGACAACTGCTCTAATAAAAGTTCATGAGTCGATTCAAAGCAACGAAGGTGAATGGAAGCATCTTCTGGGACGGTAGTCGAAAGGACTTTACTAACTAATCGTTTAGAAAGCGCATCAGCAACGCCAACATCAAATAATACATTAGACTGCTGGCTATAATTTACGATATCTAACATTTCATAGCTTAAACCAAACATTCGATCTGCGTATTTATAAATAAGTTGTCCTAATTCTGTAGGTTCAACATTTCTCCCATTACGCTTAGTCAACTTACCATCTAATCGTTCTTCTAATGTCTTAATCTGCCCTGTTACCGTCTGAGGAGTTAAAAATAGAGCTTCAGCAGCTTTTGTTACTGATCCCTGCTTGCAGACCATCCAAAAATAGTACAAATGGTTATAGTTTAAATGGGACATGTTATACCTTTGTATTGATCGTTTAATCCTCTTACTTGTCAGTAAGAGTAAATAGAGCGCTAGAAGATACGTCATTTATGACAAAAATAGCAAATACTTCGCAAAAACCATTATAAATCTAATTTAAATATCGAATTTTCCGAAGATATATTCTTAAAAATGTCATGCACTCGCAATATAGAACAAAATAGTTTCAAAAAAGATTTTATATTACCTTTTCAAATAAAGAATAAAAATCAAAATAAATCAATAATTTACACTAGTTAATATCAATGTTTTTTTTAGAAAAAACAAATATGACGCATTTATTACAGTTTTACTCTTCACTGTAATATTTCTGAAATATTCATTATCTACTATCGCTTCAGATTAAATAAACCGACAACATACTATTTCGGTACGGAGCTTTACTATGAATACCCAATCAATTTCTGCAGCACCAATGAGCAATACCTCACGCATGCTTCGTTGGGCAAACTTAGCATTTATGCTTTACCTTCTTCTTTTAGCTGTTGCTATGGTTGGCACAGGCTTTAAATGGTCTGTAGGTAAAGAAGCAAAAGTTCTTTTTGAATTCGCTTCTCACCCAGTTGCTGGCTTAATGATAGGCCTAGTTGCAACTGCATTAATCCAATCATCTTCTACAGTAACTTCAATTATTGTTGGATTAGTTGCTGGTGGTTTACCAGTAGAAACTGCTATCCCTATGGTTATGGGTGCAAACATTGGCACAACAGTAACCAATACACTAGTTAGTCTAGGTCACGCTCGCTGTAAAACTGAATTTAGACGTGCATTTGCATGTGCAACAGTGCATGACTTCTTTAACCTACTAGCTGTGCTGATTTTCTTACCATTAGAAATGATGTTTGGTATTTTCCAGAAAATCTCTGAGTGGTTAGTGTCGCCTTTAATGGGCGCTGGTAACATGAGCATGAAGGATCTTAACTTTGTAAAACCACTAACTAAACCAGTCGTTAATGCAATTAAAGAGCCTCTAGCACACTTTGGTGACATGATGGGTGGCTTATTGATGATTGGTCTGGGTATCATCACTATCGTTGTTGCTATTACCGTAATGGGTAAACTAATGAAGAGCCTAATGGTTGGTCGTGCTCGTGATATCTTAAAGAGTGCAATTGGTCGTGGTCCTCTACACGGTATTGCTTCTGGTTCAATTGTAACGGTATTAGTTCAATCATCTTCTACAACAACAAGCTTAATGGTTCCACTGGTTGGTACGGGCGTACTTAAAGTTCGTGATGTATATCCATTCACACTTGGCGCTAATATCGGTACATGTGTAACCGCACTACTAGCTGCGACAGCAGTATCTGGTGAGTTTGCAACGTTTGCTCTACAGATTGCATTAGTTCACTTATCATTCAACATCATTTCAACGCTAGTTATCTTTGGCACTCCGTTCTTACGTGAATTACCATTGAAAGGCGCAGAGTGGATTGCTGAAATGGCAAACCGTAACAAAGGTGTTGTAGCTGGTTACTTAAGCTTTGTATTTATTATCCTACCAGGTAGCGTATTAGCTCTGACAGTTTAATTCCAAAGTATATAATAAATCGAGTAGGAGGAGGCCTCGCGGCCTCCGTCCTCTCACACCACCGTACAAGCGTGGGTCGCATACGGCGGTTCCGAATACATTTTTAGTACCTTATACCCATCAAGTAATGAGTATAATCCCAT